>DGYMR06203__coassemble_1499_pt1 | contig 14330 bp, 14 predicted proteins | sample DGYMR06203__metabat2_low_PE_036 | metagenome-assembled genome bin DGYMR06203 | reverse complement strand
GGCCCACAGGGCCAAAAAGAGTGCGATCCATTTTTGGCACGGGCATGTACCGGGCCAAAAATACCGATAGTCCTCCGAGTGTGCGAGCGCAGCGAGTGCGCGAAGGAGGACTGCAAATCTCGAGCAAATGCAAAGGCATTTGCTCGAAATCTTTCAGCGCCCCTCCCGCAGGAGGTTGGACACCTGCGGCCAGCGGCGGTTGATCTCCTGCCGGCTCATGCCGTGCAGGCTCTCGCGCGTCAGGGCCGGGGCCTGCTCCGGGGCGCGGGGCGCGCCGCCGCGCATCCGCCCGGAGACCGCCTGCGCCAGCGCCTCCTGAAAGAGCTTGGCAAACGTCTCCACCCGCTGGCTAGACTCCGCCTCGTCCGCGCCGGTGAGGTAGGGGGCAAAGCGCGCGTCCAGTCCCCGCTCCTGCAGGGCGCGCGCCACTTCTACCTGGCGCAGCCGCGCCGCAAAGTCCCGCCGCTGGCGCTCCAGCTCCGCGCGCTGCCCGGCCAGGCGCTCCTGGGCCAGGGCCTCGGCGTCCGCCTGATAGCCCGCGCGCGCCGCCTCCAGCGCCGCCGCCTTCTCCCGCTCCCAGCCGGCCCGTGCGGCGGCGAGGGCCTGGCTCACCTTGCGGTCGCAGGCGGCCTGGTACTCCCGATCCTCGCGCAGCAGCGACTCAAAGTCGGGCCGCTGGCGCTCCTGTGTCTCACGGTTCATCTGATCTCCTCCTTCCGATCGGGGCCGATCGACTCCGCCCGGCCCGGATCCGTATCTTTGGAACAGGCATCGCCTGCCGTTCCCGCTTGCTCCCGGCGCTGGCACTCCAGATTGCGCGCCGCCTCCGCCGGGTCCTGAATAAACCAGAGCTGTCCGAGCAGCGTCTGGTCGTCCACCATGCCGCGCAGCCGGGTGACCAGCTCCACCCGCTCGGCCTCGTTGATGGGCAGGTTCACCGTGAACACCACGTCCACGTCCTCCACGCCCACCGGCTCCATCACGCCCTTGACGCACAGCCAGTGGTTGTAGAGGGCCAGGCGCTCCTTCAGCCCGCGCTCCATCTGACGCATCTTGTTTTTCACCAGCAGGTCCATCGTCAGCAGCTTGAGCTTGAGGGCCTGGCCGGAGGCGTTGCCGGCAAAGTGCTCGTCCGACATGTCCACCGTCAGCGTCATCTTGTGCATCTCCCGCACCAGCGCGTCGGCGAGCACCTGCACTCCCGCCTCGTCGAAGGTCTTTTGGATGTACTCCGCCCGCGCGTCCAGCGGCGCGCCGTCGATAAAGCGCTCGCGGCTGAGCTTCTCCTCCTCGCCGGGGGCGAGGGTCATGCCGAAGAAGACGAGCAGGGCGTCCACAAACTTCCGCTTGTCCGTCAGGCGGCTGGAGAGCAGCTCGTCATAGGCGTCAATCAGGCTGAGGATCTGCTCAAAGTCCCCCTGCCGCTCGGCGTTGTTCTCGTAGGCGATCACGGGCACCGCGCCGAAGTAGTGCTCCCGCGCCGGGCCCACCGGGGAGAAGGCCGCCGTGACCAGGTCGCCGCTGCGGTAGTCCCGCGCGGTCCGGTCGGTGTAGCGGGTGACGAAGTAGTACGGCGCGCCCGCCACCGTCTCCCGGCGGTCCCAGATCAGGGCAAAGAGCTTGTTGTGCTCCACCGTCGTGTCGCACACGAGGATGCCGTTGCGCGGGTCGATGCGGGCGCTGCGCGGCTCCGGGTCCTCCCCGCCGGAGGCGTAGCAGAGCTCCAGACAGTCGCCCATCACCCCCATGCTCTTGCCGATCTCCAGGTCTGCGCGGCGGATGTGCTGCCGGTCGTAGCAGCCGAGCAGCGGTGAGAGGTCAATCTCCCGTCCGCCCCGGAGACCGGCGTTGTGCCGGGGATTTGCGTCGTACTTCACCCCCTCGCCCAGGTAGTAGCCCAGGGCGATGTCCACCACGTACTTGGCGTAGTTGGCCGCCACGCGCAGCTCCTCCTCCCCGGCGGCGCGGCGGAAGATGTCGTGCTCGCCGCGGTAGTACCGGTCCAGCCGCTGATAGCGGCCGTTGGCCTGCTCCGCCTTGCGGACGCAGTAGCGGATCACCTCGGGGGAGATCTCCTCCAGGTCGGGGACCTCTGCGCGGTCCAGATAAAGAATCATTTTTCCCCTCCTTTTACGTGCCCCTTGGGCGGCGGGCCGCCCGGCCCTCGCCGCGCCACAGGACGGTGCTCACAAAGTAGCGCAGGGCGTCCATGCAGTGGTCGTGCTCCTTGCGCGGGCAGTCCTGTCCGCCGCCGTCCTCCTCCCAGACATAGGCGCGAAACTCGGCGCAGGTGCGGCGGCAGCTCTCGTGGAAGGCGAGCGCGCCCTCCTGCAGCCGCTGGCCCACGCGGCGGATGCCGTCGAGCACGGCGTTATCCGCCCCGAGCACGGGATAGCCCCGCTGGCGCAGCAGGGCCATAAAGCTCGCCGCGGACGGGTCCACAATCACCGCGCGCGGCGTCACCCCGTCCAGCCAGCGCGCGAGATCGTCGGCATACTCCCCGTCCGTCTTCTGGCGCATGCGCTCCCGGCCGGACCAGTAGTACTCCCGCAGGCAGTACCACCGCCCGTCCCGCCCCTGCTGCCAGAGGAGGAAAACGGTGGGGTTGCGCGTGCCGTAGTCCACCGAGACGTAGGCCGGCCCGCGCACCTCCACCGGCCCGGCGGCCACGTGACGCGCGGGGTCGAACATGTCGTAGATCAGCCCCTCCGCCGCCACCCACTGGCCGAGGACGTAGCGCCGGTAGAACACGCCGGTGTACAGCCGCTCATATCGCCGCCGGATGCCCTCGGTGAGCGCGGGGTTATCCTCCATTGTGAAGTGCAGGTAGAGCAGGTTCCGCTCTGCGGCCCGCGTCACCCAGTCCTTATAAAACCAGTGCTCGGGGGACTCCGGGTTGCAGTTAAACCAGAACCGGCTGCCCTCCACGCTGCACCGGGCGAGGGCCTGCTCCACAAAGGAGCGGGGCATGAGCGCCACCTCGTCAAAGAGCACGCCCGCGAGCGTGATGCCCTGAATCAGCTGATAGCTGCTCTCGTCCTTGCCGCCGAAGAGGAAGTACTCGTTCTCCCGCCCGTCCCGTCGTAGGATAATCTTGTTCTCGCTGCGCCGCTCCTCCACGGTGACGAGCCCCTCCAGCCATTGGGGGAGCTGGCCGGTCACGTTGCGCCGCAGGCTCTCGATCGTCTTGCCGCACAGGGCGAAGCGCTGGCGGTCAAACCGCTCCAGGCTCCAGAGCACAAAGCCGAGGGCCATGCTCAGCGTCTTGCCCGAGCGGACGGACCCGTCGCAGAGGATGCCGTCACGGCTCTGAAAGTCCGGCCGTTTCCACCACGTCATGGTCAGCTTCTGCCGCCGGCTGAAGCTCCGGTATCGCATCGCGGTCATACACCTCCCTCTCCCAGTCCCCCAGGGCGTCCAGCAGGTTGTTCTCCGGCGGCCGTTCGGGCGGCTCCTCCCCCTCGCGGTCCCAGACCTCCGGGCGGCGGCGCTTGAGCCAGAGGCTGATCGCCGTCACGTTGGGGGCCACGTCCTTTTCCGTGGTCACCAGCTTCTCCCCCCGGTCGGTCTGCTCCGTCTTCTCCTCGGTATAGCGGTAGCCGAGCGCCGCCTTGAGCAGGGCGTCCTCCACCTGGTAGTCCGCCATCTCGCCGGTGAGCGCCAGCGCCTCGCCGATGGCGCGGTAGCGCCGCCGCCAGACGCGCAGGCCCATCGGCTTGAGCCCCATCCGCCGGGCGATCTCCCGTTCCGGCACCCCGTCCCTGGCCCAGCCGCGCAGCAGGAGCAGCTGCCGGGGCTGCTGCCAGAATTCGTATTGCTTCAAGTCCCTCCCTCACCTTCCGTCACAGATGTTGCATTCATCGGCCAGTGCCTTGTGACAGGACCCATTCTAGCCGCGCCGCCGCCGCGCCGAAATGCAAAAGGGCAAATCCTGTATATTTTTCCCGGAGAAATTTCCGCTCTCTTGCCCGTTTGATGCAAAATTAATTGCAATTTCATCAGATTTATTTCTTCTCTTCCCACAGTCGAAATTTCCCTTGACATTCTCGATATTCGAGATTATAATGAGGACAGAGGAATCCTCGATATTCGAGAATGGGAGGTGATCGGATGCCCCGTGCAAAATTTCAGACCCTGACGGAGCAGATGTTCTACGCGCTGCTGTGCCTGCGCGAGGAGTGCTGCGGCATCGACATCCTCGACCGGGTGCCCGCGATGACCGGAGGCCGCGTCAGCATCGGCTCTGGCACCCTCTACACCCTGCTCGAGCAGTTCGCCGGGGAGGGGATGATCGTAGAGACCCGGACGGAGGGCCGCCGCCGCAGCTACCGGCTGACGGAAAAGGGCCGGGCCATGCTGGCCCAGGAGTACCGCCGCATCTGCGCCCAGGCGGAGGACTACCGCCGTATCTTTGGAGAGGAGGCTGCGACATGAGACAGACCAAACGGCGCATCGAACTCTTTTCCTTCTTTGACCTCGCGGGCATGGAGGCCCACCTGGAGCGGATGGCCGCGCGCGGCTGGATGCTGGACCGGTTTGGGCCCCTCTGCTGGCATTACCGCCGGACCGAGCCGCAGAGATGCACCTTTGCCGTCTGCTGCTTCCCGAAGGGCTCAGAATATGACCCCGAGCCGCCGGAGGATCAGCGCACTTTCTACGACCTGTGCGCCCACACCGGCTGGGAGCTGACCGCCGCCTCCGCCTGGCTGCAGGTCTTTCGCAACACCAGGCCGGACCCCGTCCCCATCGAGACGGACCCCGCCCTCGAGCTGGAGACCCTCCACCGCGCCACCCGGCGCAACCGGGTGATCTATCTGATCCTCCTGGTCCTCTGGCTGCTCCAACTGGCCTCCCGCCTGGCGAACATCTGGGCCGACCCGCTGGAGACCCTCTCTGATCCCTTCGCGCTCTTCTCCCCGCTCCTCTACTTCTTTGCCGTGCTGGTGTTCGCGGCAGAGCCGGCGGGCTACTATCTCTGGCGGCGGCGGGCGAAACGGGCCGCCAGACAGAACCGCCCCCTCCCCGCCGCACACTGGCACACCCTGCTCGTGCGCGTCCTGCTGGGTTGCCTCCTCGGCGTGTTCGTCCTCTATATTCTCTTCCTGGCCGCGCAGGGCGGCTCCCTCCGCGTTTTTCTTGCGGCTGTCGGCGCTCTGTATATACTTGTCCTGATCGCCCTGGTAAACGGACTGCGCCGCCTGCTCCAGCGCCGCGGCGCGCCCAGGACGCTCAACGCCGTGCTCACCACCCTGGCCAGCTTTCTGCTCGCCTTCGCCATGATGGGTGGAATCATCTATGGGGCCTTTCAGGCGGTCTCCCACGGGCTGCTGGACACGGAGCCCGCCGCCCCTGCCGCCGTCCCGTTGGAGCTGGAGGAGCTGACCGGCGAGCCGACGGAGGAAATCCACACCGGCCATTCCTTCAGCGCCACCCCCCTGCTGGCGCGCAATGACGTCACCTGCTATGGTGAGGGGCAGTACACCGACCTGCTGGACTACCGCGTGCTCACCGTCCATCTCCCGGCCCTCTACGGCCTGTGCCGGGACCGCCTGATGGAGGAGATGACCACCGGCCCGGTCTTCTCCGGCCAGACCTGGCGGGAGGAGGACGCCGCGCCCTGGGGCGCGCAGTCGGCCTGGCAGCTCTACAACCAGGACGGGCTGGAAGCCCACTGCTACCTGCTCTGCTACGATGGCCGCATCATCCGCCTCTCCGCCAGCTGGCCGCTGACGGAGCAACAAATGGCCGTCGTGGGCCAGTCGCTCGGCGGGACGTGACAATCCGCAAGACAGACAAAGCCCCCGCCGCCGTCCGAATGACCCGGACAGCGGCGGGAGTTTCTCTCTGTATTCTCTTTTTCGTGCTCCGGTCACGCCGTCGCCGCCGCGATGGCGGCCTGGCGGACGCTCTCCTCCGTCCAGTCCGGCGTGCCCGCCAGGCAGATCACCCTGCGGCCCACCCGGACCCAAGCGCGGTACCAGTCCTCGCCCGTGAGGCTGTAGCCCCAGTCCGTCTCCTCCGCAGCGGGGAGAACCACGTCCTCCAGCACCGTCTCCGCCAGAGCGGGCACGGCGCAGGTGTAGACCACCGTCTCGATCACCGTGCCGCCCGACCAGGACTCATAGTACTGCTCCTGACGGACGAGCAGGGACGCCTCCCGCTCATAGGAGGCCATGACGTCCTCCCCCTCCGTCTCCAGGCCGAGGTCCTCCGCCTGGACGACACGGCCGCTCAGGCTCCGGCGGGAGGCCGCGCCGTCGTTCAGCGTGTCCCAGCGGTCCGCCGGCATCACCCAGCCGAGCGCCATCGCCGCCGCCAGGCAGACAAACACGCTCACTGTCATCGCCCGGTAGCGCCGCTGGCGGTTCTCCCGCCAGCAGAAACGGCAGAAGAGCGACGCCCCGGCCAGCGCGGCCGCCAGCAGCAGCCGCAGCCAGAGCCGGGGAACCTGCTCCAGCCAGACCACCGCCAGCGCCGCCGCCAGCAAAGCCACCGCGCCGAGCTGCAACAGCCCCCGCGCCCAAAGCCCCACAGGGGAAGCGCCCCGGTGCGGTTTACACCGCCGGAGCAGGCAGAACATGAGCCATCCCAGCCACAGGACGGCGGAGACAAGGGCCGCCGGCAGGGCGATCAGCAGCGCCGTGCGCGCGTCGGAGAGATACCAGCTCTCGCCGAGCGCCGCCCAGTCCATTCCGGCCGCCTGCCCGCCGAGGAGCAGGACCGCCGCGGTGATCGCCACAAACGCGGCCGACCAGAGCAGCCAGTCGCGAAAGACCGCCCGCCAGCGGCGGTAGTCTTCCTCCCGGCGCAGCGGCGTGGGGCTCTGACAGGGCATGGATTTATAGATATCCATCCCCCAGACGGTGTCCACCGCCTGCCAGCCCTGCTCCTCCCGGAAACGGACCTGGGCGCGCAGCTCCTCCGGCGTGCGCCGCGGGTCGGACGGGGTCACGTCATAGATCAGCTCCTGCCGGTTCGTGCGCGCAAACCGGCAGGTGAAAAAGCCGCCCTTGCCTACCAGCTCCCAGCCGCGGCGCGCCTGCCGGTCGAGGTAACGGCGCACGCCCTCATAGTCTCCGAACAGAAAGAAGAGAAACTTTTCCCGCGTCTCTTTCATGCCAGCCTCCTGCGTCCCTCACGGTGTCATGCGTTGCCTCTATGGTATCACATTCCGGGCGCGCAGGAAAGGGCTTTCCGGTTTTTCCGGGTTTGGGAGTCGTCTCTATCCGTCCCCGACCGCTCTGACCGCCTGCTCCTCCCGGATATCCCGGCGCAGACGGCTGAGCGTCACCGGCGTAATGTTCAGGAAGGAGGCGATATGCTTATTGCTCACCCGTCCGGGCAATTCCGGATAAGTCCGCAAAAACCACTCATAGCGCTGCCGGGCCGGGTATAGGTAGAGCGCCAGCTTGATCTGCCACTGGCCGCGCAGGGCCTCGAGCAGCAGGACGTTGTGCAGGCGGACCAGCTCGGCATTCTCCTCCAGCAGGCGCAGCACCTCCGGCATGGCGACGCAGAGCACCTCGCTGTTCTCCAGCGCCTCAAAGGTGATGGGCGACCGCTCGCGCAGACCCAGGCAGGACATCACGGCGTCACCCGGCTCGGAGACAAAGCACTCGGAGATATCCTGACCGCTGTCGTCGAGGAAGTAGCCCCGAAACAGGCCAGAGAGAAGAAAAAAACACCACTTCTGTTCCTCATCCGTCTGGATCAGCAGCTCGCCGCGCCTCAGACGGCGCACTTCGGACGCAGTGGTCAGCTTCTCCACTGTTCCCTCATCCCGAATACCCAAAAACGTGCGAAAAAACTCATCTGTCTGCAAAGAACCCCACCTCCCGCTGGAATGGAATCATTATATCCTGTCCAGCGGTTTTAATCATTAACATATGTTAATCAGACGCAGAAAAAGTGAGTTTTCTTTGCTTTTCTTCCCAATTTTTTACAGGTGTGCCTTCGGACGGCGCTATGCCGCGCTGCGTGCAAATCTCCTGCCCAGCGCCCACGCCGCCGCGCCCCAGAGCGCCGTCATCCCCGCCAGCATCGCCGCGCTGCCCATCTGTCCCTGTACCGCGAGCAGAAAGTGCGTCAGCGGCAGCGCCCGGGAGACCGGATAGAGCGCCGGCACGAGCATCGCCGCGTCCAGCAGCACCGGGCAGCAGATGACGCAGGCCAGCGGCGTCACCGGCAGCAGCACGGCGATCAACCGCTCCGCCCCGGGCAGAAGCGCCAGCGCCGCAGAAGCCGCCGTCAGGCAGAGCTGATAGAGCGCCAGGCAGGCCAGCGCCCGCCCGTCTCCCCCCGTGAGGAGGAGTGCCGCCGCTCCGGCGAGCCAGGCCGCCAGGCCCAGCACTGCCGCGCGCGGCAGCAGCAGGACGCCCAGTCCCACGCGCGGCAGCGCCAGCCTCGCCCAGTCCCCACGCAGCCAGCGCCGCAGGTGGCCCGCCGCCAACAGGGCGGCGGTCTGGAGCCAGAGCCCGACGCCTCCAGTGAGCAGATCGGCATATGGCAGACTCTCCACCGCATCCCGCGGCGCGGCGTCCGCCCCCACCGTCTCGGCGCGGACCGCCACCCGGTTCTCGGGCGGGATAATATCCTCCAGCGCCCCCACCGGCGGCAGGTCCAGGCCAATGCGCGCCAGGCAGTCTCCCGCGATGTCCTGCCAGCACAGCTCCAGCAATGCCGCCGAGACCGGCTCGCGCAGCGGCAGGGCCATGGTGCTGGCCGGCGAGACCACCTGCGTGACCAGGTCTTCATAGCGGCCTTCGGCCAGGCGGTCCTCAAAATCCTCCGCCAGCAGGAAGCCGCACTCCCAGTGCCCCGCAGCCACCTGCGCGCGCACCTCCTCCGGCGCGGCGCGGCGGTAGGTCACCGCGCCGGCCCGCTCCTCCTCCAGGCGCTCCCACAGCTCCGCGGCGGCGGGGCTGTCCTCCGGGAGGGAGATGCCCACCAGGATCTCCGTCCCGCGCGCCTCGCGCGGCAGCAGCAGACCGAGGGCAAGGACGAGCGGGCACAGCAGCAGGGCAACCAGATACCCCGGACGCCGCCAGAGGGAGAGCAGCGCCATTTGAACCTGCGCCAGAATGACGCTCATGCCGCCGCCCCCTCTCCGCGGTCCACTCGCATCCGGAAGCAGAGCGCCGTGACAGCCGTCAGCAGCGCCGCCAGCGCGGCGAGCGCAAGCGTACGGGGCCAGGGGACCGGATAATCCAGCGCGGCGGCGAGCGTCTCCCGCGCCCAGGTGAGAGGACAAAGAGACACCATCTCCTGCAGCCCGCGCGGCAGCAGCGCCGGCGGCAGCACGCCCCCGGCGAGCACGAGGGCCAGGGTCGCCGGCAAAAAGGCCATCAGCCCCGCCGCCCCGGCCGAGCGCGCGAGCACGGCGCACAGGCCGCAGTAGGCCGCCGCGGTCCAGGCGGTGAACGCGGCGGGCAACAGTCCATCCAGCCCCCCGCCGAGGGCCGCCAGCGGCAGCCAGACGAGCGGCAGCAGCAGCGCGGCGGAGGCGGCCACCGCGCCAAGTGCGCCCGAGACCGGCGAGAGGCCGACCGCCCGTCTCCGCCGGTGCCAGGCGGCCAGCTCGTCTCCGCCGAAGGCGGGATAGAGCAGCGGCGCGGCCAGCAGCGGCAGATAGGCCAGCACCGACAGGGCGTAGTGATGCGTGACGGAGAGGGTGCCGGTAGCGGAGACGGTCACGCTGTCGTACAGCTCCTCCCGCCCGGAGACCCAGCCGAGATAGGCCAGATTGACCTGCAGCAGCATCTCCTCCTCCCCCGGTTCGGTCACACCTGCGGCATAATAGCGCTCAGAGACGGTGTAGATGCCGGCCTGCGCGGCCGCGAGCATCCGCGATACGCTCTGGCCCAGCCATTGCACCAGCCAGGACTCCAGCGGGCGGGCGCGGCTGGTCAGCAGCGTGACTGGGAGATTCTCCCCCGACAGCACGCTGTCCAGGAAGCCCTCCGGCAGCAGCAGGACAGCGGTGACCTCCCCTGCCTCCAGCGCCGCGCGTGCCTCGTCCGGCTCCATCGCCACCCACTGACAGTATCCCTCCGTCCCGGAGAAGCTGATCAGGGCGGCCGTCAGGCGGCGAGTCGCGCCGTCCTCTCCCGCGCCCTCGTCCGCAAGGGCGACCGTCAGACCGGCAAAGCCGCCCTCCGGCGAGAGGGCGGACGCCAGCAGCGCCCCCGCGCCGACCGGCAGTAGCAGCGCCAGGACCAGCAACAGCGCCAGCAGCGCCGCCTGGCCCCGCAGGCGGCAGAGGGCCAGCCGGAAGCCAGAGCCAACCCCGCTCATCGCGCCCCCGCCGGCATACGGCCCTCCGTCTCCAGCCAGGCAAGGGCCTCCGCCGCCGGCGCGCGGCAGGCCACCTCGCCCCGGTCGAGCACCATCGCCTGATCGCACAGGTCGGTCAGCTCTGACGGCTCATGGCTGCACCAGAGCACCGCACCGCCCCCGGCCAGATACCCGCGCAGCCAGACAGCGAGCCTGGAGCGATAGCGCGCGTCCAGCGCGGCAAACGCCTCATCCATCAGCAGGTACTCTGGCCCGGTCATCAGGGCCATGGCGATGCTCACCCGCTTCTGCATCCCGCCGGAGAGCCGTCCGGCCCGCTGGCCGAGGAGCTCCTCCAGGCCCAGCAGCTCCTGCAGCTCCTCCGGGAGCGCCCGGCGGCGCAGGCCGCAGCTCCTGCCCCAGAGGTCGAGCTGCTCGCGCACGGTCAGCTCGCCCAGCAGCGCGGTCCGTTGCGGCACATATCCCACGTGCGCGCGCAAAAACGCCCGGTCGCCGCGCACGCTGCGTCCCTGAAATCGGATGTCTCCCCCGTCCGGGCGCAGCGTCTGCGCCAGCAGGGCCAGCAGCGTGCTCTTCCCCGACCCGTTTGCCCCCGCCAGGCCGAGGCAGGTCCCCGGCTCCAGCCGCAGGCTGACCGGGGCAAGTGCCACCCGCCCGCCATATCGTTTTGTCAGTCCGACCGCCTCCAGCATTGCGATGCCCCCTCCCGTCTTCCTTCGTCCCATTGTACTATATCCCGCCGCCCGGGGCAAGCAGCCCGGACCGACGTTCAGGTGCGGCGGAAAAGGTTCTGCCGGCCTCTTGCCATCCGGCCGAAAAAGGGGTAAACTGGAGAAAATATTTTCCGGGAGGAATCCGCCATGGTCAACGAGAGCAACAACTACTGCGAAACGCTGATCCGCCCCGCGCCGGACGGAACCGCGCGCCTGCTCACCGGCGTCTGTCTGGGGGCCGCGGTGCTCTGCCTGCTGCTCTTCCTGCTCTTCGGCGGCTGGCTGTTCCTGCTGCTGACGGCCGCGGTCCTCGTGCTGTGGTACTTCAACCGCCGCCGGTCCCAGGTGGAGTACGAGTACCAGTTCTGGGGACGTCAGCTGGACATCGAGTGCATCTACGGGGCGGAAAAGCGCAAGCCGCTGGCCACCTATCAGATGGACCAGGTGGAGGCGCTCGCCCCGCAGGGGGATGCGTCGCTCGACGACTATCAGGGACGCCAGATGCCGACCCGCGACCTGACCGCCCGTGCGGCGGACGGCGCGGAGGTCTATGTCATGTACGTGCGCGACGGCGAGCTGCGCCGCGTGCTGCTCCAGCCCAGCGAGGAGATGCTGCGCAACATGTGGCGCGTGGCCCCCGAGCGCGTGCACATCCCCGCCCGCCTGCGCGCGCAGGCAGAGGAGCCGTGAGGAGAGGCGCACTGTTTACAGTCCGTTCACGGAAGATTCTTGATTTCTTCAACATCCCGGCGCGCGGCTGGGTATAATAGGAGATGTCAGGAACGACAGATCATAAGATCAAAACACCTCCCTCTCTTTTCTCTCTCTTCTCTCAGCTGCCCCCGGCCGTGTCAGGACCACGGCCGGGGGCAGTCTCGTCGCAGAAAAGAAAACAGATAAAATGCAAAAACAGGGCTTGACATTTCTTCGGGACGGTGCTATATTATGTCTTGCGTTCGACACCAAGACACGCACGAGTGGTGGAATTGGTAGACTCGCTGGCTTCAGGTGCCAGTGCTCGTTGTGGGCGTGCGGGTTCGACTCCCGCCTCGTGCATCGGAAAAACCGCAGCATCTGCTGCGGTTTTTCATTTTTCTTGTCCGCGCAAATCGCCGCATCTGTTCTGCCTTCGGAACAGATGCGGCGTGCTTTTTCTTCGTGATATGCTCAGAGCTGCGGGCCGTACGTCTCCTTGAGCGCGCGGACCGCGTCGAGTGAGGCGACCGCCGCCGCGCCCAGCTCGGACGAGACGGCAAGCACCAGCGCGTCAATCACCGCCGCGGCGGCGCACATGGAGTGGAACTCGCCCTCCTCCCCGCGGTAGACATACAGGCTGATGTCCGCCTGCTGCGCGCGCTCGTGGTAAAACTGCCCGGTAAAGAGCAGCGTGGTGTATCCTGCCCGGCGGCGGCAGTCCAGAATCACCCGTCCCTCCGCCGAGACCTTGGAAAAGCCGAAGAAGATGACCAGATCCTCCGCCCCCACAGTGGCGAGGCTCTCGAGCAGCTCGGTGCCGCCGGAGGCCATCTCCCGCACGTCGATGCCGATCCGGCGCAGGCGGAAGGTCAGCAGCTGCGCCATGGAGCGCGAGGCGTTCTTGCCGTAGACAAAGACGCGCCGCGCCGTGCAGACAGCCTGCACCGCGCGGTCAAACGCCTCCTGTTCCAGCAGCTCCTGTGTCCGCTCCAGGCAGTCGCGCTGGCGCTCCATCCAGTGCTCCAGCAACGCCCCGTCCCCGGCCGCAAGCGTGTTGGCCACCTTGCGGGCCGGCCCCTCCTGGGCGGTCTGATCCATGACCACCTTTTTCAGGTGCTTGAAGTCGCTGCACCCGACATGGCGGGCAAAGCGGGAGACGGTCGCCTCGGACACGTCCAGTATCCCGGCGAGCTGGCCGATCGTCAGAAAGAGAAAGTCGTTCCGGTGGCCGGCGATATACTCCAGTATGGTTTTTTCCGTCGCCGTCAACTTTTCCGGCATCTGGGGAAAGGAAAGGCACATGATGAGCTCCTCCGTCCGCGCCGGGACGGGACGCCCGGCAGGGGGTAACGGAATCTATTGTACCACGGCCGGAAGCATTCGGCAATCCGGCAATGTTCAGCCCGCCAGCCGACGCTTGGCCGCCAGCACGGCGGGCGATTCCCCGCCCTGGCCGAGCAGGACGGAGACATAGTCCCCGCCGAGGGCGTGGATCTCCTTGAGTGAGCGCTTGAGCAGACCTGCCGTCTTCACACGGAAGGCCGCCTCCGGATGGACGCAGATCTCATAGCGCCCGGCGCGCATCTCCGTGGCCAGCTGGTCCAGGCTGGTGATGTCCTCCCGCGCGAAGCGGGTGCGGATGCAGCCGTACTGCACCGCCTGATGGGTGTCGCTGCCGGCGACGACCGGCTTTCCCAGCGCGCGGCCCAGGCCGTAGGTCAGCTCCTCAGTGCGCGCGCGGTCCTCCGCGACGTCCTTTCCGTTGAGGTCCAGAAAGTCAAAACGCGCGAGCAGCTCAGGCGGCAGCTCCGGGATGTGACCGCCATCGCGGTAGGGGTGCCCCGCGCCCACCAGCACAGGGTACTCGTCAAAGAGGGCGGCGAGCTGGGCAAAGGGGAGGAAGCGTCCCTTGGCCTTGTGCGGCTCCAGGCGGCGGTTGAGCTCCCGGATGGCCTCCATCGGGCCGAGGCATAGAACATGGCCCCCCTCGGCGATATCCGTCTCCATACCGGGAAAGACGCGCAGCCCGTCAATGACAAAGCTGTCCCCCTCCGGTGTCCCTCGCGCGGCGATATAGCCGTAGAGCGTGTCAAACTGCTGGGTGTTGAAGTGCTCCGTCAGACAGATGGCGTCTAGGCCCGCGTTTTTCGCCTCGCCCAGCAGCCAGTCGGTGTACTCGGTGGAAAAGAGCAGGTACTTTGCCAGTTTCCCGTGGGTGTGAAAGTCGAGATACATGATTTCCTATCCTTTCCATTCACTCAGATCAGCGTCGAGATGAGCACGGTGACCGCAACCCACAGGAAGGAGACGGAGAGAAACAGCAGGTCGTTGTTGGTCACCTTCATGGAGGCCAGCTTCATCTTTTTAACCTCTTGGTTCACCGCGGCGTAGCGGTAGCCCTTGATCTCCAGCACCTCTACCGTCGTGCGCGAGCGCTTGGCGGTGTTGAGCATCAGGGGATAAAACGCGTGCATAATCACCTTGACCTGATAGATCAGGTAGCGGATCTTGCCGGAGAGCGTGTCGTGCGCCGGGGCGTTGCCGCGCAGGCGGTAGGACAGCAGCACATTCTGGAACTCCTCCATCAGCATCGGCAGCATTCGATAGGCATAGGAGATGGAGAAGGAC
>DGYMR06203__coassemble_1477_pt1 | contig 14546 bp, 12 predicted proteins | sample DGYMR06203__metabat2_low_PE_036 | metagenome-assembled genome bin DGYMR06203 | reverse complement strand
GGGAGGAGGGAAAAGAGTGATTCGAGTTGGCATCATCGGCTGCGGCAAGATTGCGCAGACCCGCCATATTCCGGAGTATGCCGCACATCCTGACGCGGTATTGGCCGGATTTTACGATCTCAACCAGGAGCGGGCGCAGGAACTGGCGCAGCGGTATCAGGGCAAGGCATATCCCTCGGTGGAGGCGCTTCTGGCCGACGACTCGATTGACGCGGTCTCGGTGTGTACGGCCAATAACGCCCACGCGTCCATCTCGATTGCCGCGCTGCGGGCAGGCAAGCATGTGCTGTGTGAAAAGCCGATGGCGACCACGCTGGCGGACTGTGAGCGGATGGTGGCCGAGGCGGCGCGGGCGCACCGGTTCCTGATGATCGGCCAGAATCAACGACTGGCGCCGGCCCATGTCCGCGCCAGAGAGCTCCTGGCGCGCGGGGAGATCGGGACCATTTTGACCGCGCGCACCACCTTCGGCCACGGCGGCCCGGAGAGCTGGTCGATTGACCCGGGGAACGGGACGTGGTTTTTCGATCCGCAGCGGGCGGCAATGGGCGTCATGGCGGATCTGGGCATTCACAAGACCGATCTGCTGCAATTCCTGTGCGGGGGAACCATCTGCCGCGTCACGGCGCGCCTGGCCACGCTGGACAAGCGCACGCCGAGTGGAGAGCTGATCGGCGTGGACGACAATGCGTTTTGTATCTATGAGATGGACAACGGCGTGATGGCCATGCTGCAGGCATCCTGGACCCACTACGGGGCGGAGGACAATTCCACCGTCCTCTATGGGACAGAGGGGATGATGCGCATCTATGACGACCCGAACTACGCGATTGTCATCATCAAAAAGAGCGGAGAGCGGCAGTTCTATGAGCTGGGAAGCATTCAGACCAACGACAACCAGAGCGACTCCGGCGTGATCGCCCAGTGGGTGGATTGCCTGGTGCAGGGACGGGAGCCGGAGCTGTCCGGACAGAGCGTGCTGCCGGCCATGCGCGCCGTCTTCGCGGCCATTACTGCCAGCAGAGAGGGGAAAACGGTCTCTCTCTGCTCCGGAGAGGAGGAGTTGACATGAGGAGAGGGCTCGGACTGCTCACCTCCATCCTGGATGGGTGGAGCTACGAGGAGGCGGTGGATCTCGCTGCCGAGATGGGCTTTTCCTGTCTGGAGGTGGCCTGCTGGCCGGCCGGCCGGGCGGAGCGGCGCTATGCCGGCGTCAGCCATATCGACTGCGAGCGGGTCTGCACAGATGCGGTGTATGCGCGCCATATTGTCGACTACGCTGCGGAAAGGGGAGTGGCGCTGTCCTCGCTGGCCTATTATCCCAATCCGATGGACCATGATCTGGAACGCCGCGCGCGGGCCATTGCCCATCTGAAGACGGTGATACAGGCTTCCGCCACGCTGGGAATTGATATGGTCAGCACCTTTATCGGGCGCGATCAGTGGAAAACCACAGAGGAAAACGTAGAGCTGTTTGCGCAGATTTGGCCGGAGCTGATCGCCTTTGCCGAGGAGAGAGGGGTCAGAGTTGCCATTGAAAACTGTCCTATGCTCTTTGGGGCGGATCAGTGGCCGGGCGGACAGAATTTGATGTGTACCCCGGCGATCTATCGCAGACTGTTTGAGATTGTCCCCTCTCCGTTTTTCGGGCTGAATTTTGACCCCAGCCACTACGTGTGGCAGGGGCTGGACTACCTCAAGACGGTCTATGACTTTCGGGACCGCATCTTCCACGTCCATTTTAAGGACATCAAGGTGTACCCCGACCGGCTGCGGGAATGCGGAGTGCTGGCCTATCCGCTGGACTATATGTCTCCCAAGCTGCCCGGTCTGGGCGATGTCGACTGGAGCGCGTTTTGCTCCGCGCTCAATGACATTGGCTACCAGGGCTATGCGGTGCTGGAGGTGGAGGATAAGGCGTTCGAGGGCTCGCGCGAGGATGTCCTGCGCGCGCTGAGGCTCTCCCGGCGCTATCTGTCCCAGTACCTGTGACGACTTGCCGGATTGGCGGAACGAAATTGTCAAAAAAGGGAACCCGCCTCGGGGAACACTGATAAGGAAGTAGGAGAAACCTTAACGGCTGACAAACAGGATACAAAAATAGCGAGTGAAATTCATTTTCACTCGCTATTTCAGACTGTTAAAGAACCCCTGTTTTCAGGAAGCGAAAACGGGGGTTCTGGCATAAAAAGGGAAAATGATACGGAGGAAAAATGGGAGGGTGGCAGCCCTCCAGTTCCAGAGGGCCAGCTTTTTCAGATTCATGGCAAGGTGTCCTGTACAGGGTCGTAGGCATACTCCCACGGCTTGTACCATTCCTTCTTCCCGGTGTATCTCGTATAGGGCAAAACGGGAATCTTCCCGCCTTCCAATACCTTTTTCGCAATCCACGGTGTCTTATACGCCGCATCCATGATGACAAACTTCGTTTCTTCAAACCGTTTGCTTACTTGGTCATACAGACCATCCCAGGCTGCGCTGTCATGCACATCTCCCGCTGTTACCTCCACGCCCAGAACAAATCCATGTTTGTCACATGCTGTGTGGGCCTCATAGGCAAACTGCCGCTCATGCTCCCCTTTTACAAACATTCCGGCATCCCGGTCCGTGGTGGAAACCGTCTTCTCTACTGTCCCTCCACCCGGTGTGCCGTCCTCATCATCGTCATCTTCTATCGGCTTTTTTCCCAGCTTTTCCCGCTCTGCGTTTACTTCCTCCCGCAGCTGCCGGGTATACGCCTTTGCTGCCCTGGCCACCTGTTCTTTCTGGAATTTCTTCTTGTTCGCGCTGGCCTTGATATGGGTACCGTCTATAAAGACTGCACTGGGCTCTACCATCCGGTTGTTCAGCGCCTTGTTCAGAATATGCTCAAAGATTTCCTCCGTCAATTCTTCCGGAAACCGCCGGCAAAACGCATAGCTCACCGTCGCAAAATGTGGAATCTTTTCCAGCAGCCCATACCCTAAAAACCACCGGTATGCCAGGTTTACTTGGATTTCCCGGTGTGTTTGCCGCAGTGACGCAATTCCAAACAAGTGCTGAATCAGCACCATCTTGATCAGGACTACCGGGTCTATCCCGGGCCATCCGTTTTCATGGCAGTAATACGGCTCCAAACGGTGATTTTATACCTGTGCGGTACGTGATGGATTCTTTCGGCTGGACTGGGCTGCTAGTTTTGGAATCGATCCCAGGCGCTGCTCAGGCAGTCCACCACTTTACGGTAGGTGGCGTATTTTTCCTCGTAGATGGCGCGATATTCCGCTCGCGGCTCGGTTGTGCCGGTGATGCGGGTGGTCCGACGGACGGCATCTTCGTAGTCGCGATAAAGGCCTGCGGCAATGCCGGCGGCGATGGCCGCCCCCTGCGCTCCAAGTTCCTTGTCCTCCATCGTATCCACCGGAATCTGAAGGGCGTCGGCGAACATCTGCACCCAGACCGGGGAGTTTGCCGCGCCGCCGGCCAGGCGAATGCTGGCGGGTTGTTCGCGATTGCGCAGCAGCTTCTTCACATGGGTCAAATGGCTGAAAACGATCCCCTCATAGACCGCCCGCAGCATATGCCACTGATTATGAAACGCCGTTAACCCCACAAAGGTGCCTTTCGCCAGGGGATCTTCATTGGACCCGTTCAAAAAGGGCAGAAAGACGATATTGCAGTCCTGCGGTTCAATGGCGGCGACCTTTGCGTTGGTCAGATCGTAGATCGACGTTCCGGCGGCTTCCAGCTGCTCCTTCTCATTCCTGAGCAGATGACGGATGAACCATTCCAGATTTCCGGCGGAGGTCGGGCTGCTCTCCTCGACCAAATAGTAGCCCGGGATACAGTACATGGAGTTCAGGTCTACCGTGCCGTTGGTCACGGGATGCCGGCAGATAAATTCGTTGATGCTCCAAGTGCCCGCGACCATGCACATCTCCCGCTCGCTCACGAGGCCGGAGGCAATTCCGCAGGCATCCACATCAAACATCCCGGCTGCCACCGGGATTCCGGCGGGCAGGCCGGTCTCCCGGCTGGCCTGCTGCGTGACAGTTCCGCAGAGGTCTGCGGCATGGCGCAGCGGCGGCAGCTTGTCATATATGCCCTCCAGGCCAAAACAAGCCAGCAGCTCTCGATCATAAGACTGTGTGGTCAGGTTTACCAGATTGCCGCCGGAAAAATCGGTATATTCTCCGTAGGCCTCGCCGGTGAGGCGATAGCGGATATAGTCCTTGACGGAAAAGATATACCGGGTGCGCCTGAGTACCTCGGGCTGATGGTCCCGAAACCATGCCAGCAGGCTCACGGGCTGGCAGGCCAGGATCGTCTGGAACGTCTTTGCGTAGACCTTCTCCGCTGTGCCGTCGGACAGCCAGCGCTTCGGATAGGCCCATGCCCGGGCATCAGTGGACAAAATTCCGGGCGCGGCTGGCGAGCCGTCTTCCGCCACGAGATAGAGTCCCTTGCCGTGGCCCGAAAAGGAGACCCCTGCAATACACGCCGGGTCAACCCCGCTCTTGGCCACGGCCTCTCGAATCACCTGCGCATTTACGCGCCAGAGAGCCTCCATGTCCCGTTCTGTATAGCCCGGCTTTGGGGTCAGAGTGACAGTGGGCGCGCTTGCCTTTGCAATCTGGCGGCCATTTTCGTCAAACAGGGCGGCTTTGGAAAAGGTGCCGCCGTTGTCAATTCCCATCAGATATTTCATCGCTGCTTCCTCCGTGTGTCGTTCCAATCGGCAGAAGAACGCATCCCTTCCGGGCATTCCGCCGTTCGTGTGCAAGCGCGCCCTGCGTGAGGCGACCTCTCAGGCGTTAAAATACATAGTCCTCCGGGTCAAACGAGATATCAAACGTCTTTGCTGCCTCGGCCACGGACGCTGCGTCCAATGGACCGTAGAGGGGCACGCAAGGGAAGGACTCCTGGGTAAAGTAACCCAATACCAGATTGGTCACGGCACAGCCGTATTTTTCCATCAGTTGGGGCAGACGGCGGGCCATGCGCAGATTTCCCTCGGTGGCATAGGGGCTGTCCAACACCGCGGACTCTCCTTTGGAATGGTAGAGGTGGAAGAACCCGGAACAGTTGCCCATGTAGGGCATCATCAGGTTTTCCTGGTTTTCGCGGTGATAGTCGTATAGATCCCCTTTGACATAGACCAATGTGTCGTCTGCCAGCGGTCTCATATATTTTGTTCCCAGATTGAGCAGCGCCTGATCGGCGACAATGCCCCGATAGCCCATCTTCCGGCAATAGGCGTCGGCCGCCCGCTGACGGCTGGCCGACCAGTTGGAGACGCCGAAATAGCGGATCTTTCCTTCGCGGACAAAGTCCTGCATGGTCTCCACCATCTCTTCTACAGAAATCCGCGGATCGTCCCGGTGATAAAAATAGATGTCAATGTAGTCCGTGCGCAGAATGCGCAGAGAGCCCTCCAGATCCCCCCGCATATCCGCCCGGGTGACCCGGTTAATGTGCAGGTCCATGCTGGGGTGCGTATAGACCGGGTGGCCGCCCTTGGTCATCAGCACGATCTTATCCCGGTTCCCGTGGCGCTGGAGCCAGTCGCCGGTGACACGCTCTGCCCGCGCGGTCTCCTGCCGTCCGTCTACAATCTGCCAGTCGGCGTAGACATGCGCGCAGTCGATCAGATTGCCGCCCCAATCGACAAATGTCCCAAACACCCGATCCGCATCCGCGGGGTCCTTTCCCCAACGCACACCGGCATCCACGGTGCCAAGCCCCATGGGCGATACCGCTAAATCTGTATGGGCAAGAATCACATTTTGTCTCATTATAATCTCCTTTCTGTTTCAATGCTATTCTGCTCAGCGAGTGGCCAGATCCCGAATCCATTCCCGGCCGGGCACGCCTTCCCGCTCACAAAAATAATCCCAGACCAGCCCGGCCGGCATCGTCTTCATCTCTTCTATCAGCGCCAGGCGCTTGGTGGTGTTGCCCTCGTATTCCAATTGCTTCAGCGTCTCAATAGGCCGCAGCATCGCCAACAGAAGCGCCTTGCGCGCGCTGCGTGCGCCAATCGCCATGGCCGCAATGCGGTTAATCGAGGCGTCAAAATAATCCGTGCCGATATGAACCTTGTCGTAGGCGTCATAAGTGGCAATCTCCTCCATAATCTCCCGGGTAGGGTCATCCAAAATTACCACGTGATCGGAATCCCAACGAACCGGGCGGGAGACATGGAGCATAATCTCGTCTCCGAAAGCCAGATAGCTGGTGAACTTTGGACCGATCATCTCCGTCGGGTGAAAATGGCCGGCGTCCATGCAGACGATGCACTTGCCGGTGTGGGCGGCATACTCGGTATAAAACTCGTGGGAACCGGGGACATAGGACTCGCTGCCCAATCCAAACACTTTCGATTCACAGGAGTCAAGATTGTGCTCCAGCTTTTCAGCAAAGATTTGGTCCAGGGAGTCCTTCAGAATCAGGCGGGGGCGCAGCTTATCCACAGTGATATCTTTGTTGCCGTCGCCGATCCAGTGGTTGGTGATGCAGATCTCGCCCAGCTCCCGGCCGAAGTAGTCGCCGATCCTCCGGCAGGCGATGCCGTGCTCAATCCAGAAGCGGCGGATCCCCTCGTCGGAGTTGGTCAGAGTGGAGCTGGAGTCGAAGTCCGGGTGAGAGAAATAGGTCGGATTAAAGTCCAGACCGATCCCGCGCTCCTTGGCAAAATCCACCCATTCCACAAACTCGGAGGGGCCGATCTCGTTGCGGGCGATATTTTTGCCGTGCTTGTCCAGATAGATGGCGTGCAGGGCCAGCTTGGTGTGGCCGGGAATCAGATCCAATGCCCGATTCAACTGGACCATGAACTCTTCCCGGTTTCGGGGTTTTCCGGGGGCGTCGCCAAATGCGGCGATCCCTCCGCTCATCTCCGCATCCGGGAATTCAAACCCCTGCAGATCGTCAATCTGCCAGCAATGGACGGAGATGGGAATCGCGGCCAGCTTCTGTAAAATGGCGTCTGTGTCTACTCCCATCTCTGCGTACATCTCTTTTGCGATCTGATATCGCAGTTCGACTTTGCCCATGGTGATACCTCCTTTTGTCTCGGGCAATCTCAAAAACACTATGGGTGAGGGAATACCTGGCGGCGAACATCGGTCACCAGACCAGGTTTTTCAGGTCCTCCTGATATCCCTTCAGCGTGGACCCGCGCTCAACAAACTGGGTGTCCAGCGTGACAATGCGCTGCCTGTGCGGAGCGTCCTCCTCCAGACGCTCCTGAAGGCGCAGCATAGCGGACATCCCCAGCTCATACTTTGGCACTTGGATGGACGTGAGCGACGGACGCACCAGGGAGGCGGCAAAAATATCGTCGTTTCCCACAATCGCCACCTGGTCGGGAATGGATACCCCGCACTCATTGCAGGCCAGGATCGCGCCGACTGCCATCTGATCGTTCGCGCAGAAGACCGCGTCAAAGTGCTTTCCCGTCTGAATGAGCAGCTTGACCACCCGGTAGCCGGAATAGGTGGTGTAATCGCCCTGCATGATATAGTCGCTGCGCATCGGGATTCCCGCGTCATGAAGTGCCCGCAAATAGCCTGTGATGCGCTGCCGTCCCATGAAGTGCGTGCTGGGCAGGGAGATGTGGACGATATCCCGTCGGCCGATCTGCTCGATCAGATACGTCACCGCATGGTACGCGGCCTTCTCGCTGTCGATCACGACCGCGTCAATATCCGAGTGCTCAAAGGCGTATTCCAGCGTCACGACCGGGACGCGGCGTCCTTTTTTCTCCAGCCGGGCCAAACTGGAGATGTAATTTCTGGTAAACTGATCCTTTCCGTAGGCGCTGGAGGCCAAAATAATCCCGTCCACCCACTGGGATACAAAATTGTTAACCAGCTCAATCTCCCGAGTCAAGTCGTCGTGCGTCTCGGCCAGGAGAATGGTATAGCCGCAGTCATCCGCAATCTTGTTGATCCCCTCCAGGACGCTGGTAAAAAACGTACGCGACAATGAGGTGATAATCACGGCAATACGTTTGCTCTTTGCGCCCCGGAGGCTCTGTGCGGCCTGGTTGGCGTTATATCCCAGCTCGAAGGCCACGGTCCGCACTTTCTCCGCCAATTCAGGACTGACGCGTTTGCTGTTATTCATCACGCGGGAAACGGTAGAGATGCTGACGCCTGCCCTTTGGGCCACTTCTTTGATGTTAGACATACAGGACCTCCCGATACGCAGCCGCTGGGCAATGATCCATTGCCGCAAGGTGGCTTTGACAATAATATGGCATGAAAACGTTTTCCTGTTTTCTGCTAATTAGTATAGCATTTGCGCCTTGTTTTGTAAATATCAAACACTTATTTTTGTATATTTCGTGCATATATTGACACAATGTGTCGCATATGCTTTGGATTCTTGCTGGCGGAATCTCTTCTAATTGTTGGTGAAAATAAAACTATTTGAACAAATTTTAGATATTTAGACTAAAATAATTTTTGCAGGCCTCACTCACTGACTGTGTCAAAAGTGTTTTCCTGATATTTTCCTATTTTTAAATTTTATTCAATTTTGAAGAGTAGAAATTGACTTCTTTGAATTTTCATTTATGATAAGAGCAGTAAGCACTCTACACAGAGCACATGGGAAAGGAGCGATTTTGATGCAATGGCTTATTCCGGACTGCTATTGGCCGGCAGTCACCACCGACGGCGAATACGTCAGCCATGAGGCGATCTGCATTCTCAACACCAATTTGAAGGCCGTGACGGTCGCGCTCACGCTGTATTTTGAAGACCGGGATCCCTTTAGCGGGATTGAACGGACGATCCCGGCACAGCGCACACTCCACATCCGGATGGATCAATTGGAGGGAGATCCCGTGCCGCGGGGGGTACCCTATGCGGTTGTCGTGGATTGCGACCAACCAATTGCCGTCCAGTATACCCGCGTAGATACCACGCAGCCAGCCCTGGCCATTGGGACAACCATCGTGTGAATCTCCAGGACAACGCAAAGCGCCTGCCAGATCGGAATGATCGGCAGGCGCTTTTGACGTGCGCTGGTCTGGTTCTTTTTCACCTTGCACAGGGCCGGGAGAATTCTGCGGCTCATGTGGGGAAGCGTCCCGCAGACGGCCCGCTTCCCCACATGACCGGGCATTTTGGGTCCTGCTGTGCTGAAAATACGGCTTTCTGTGCGCTGGATGGACCGTGTTCTGACGTTGGAAACGGACAAAAGACGGGAAATACCGCTGTATATTGCACTTTTGATCCATACCTTTGAGTTATAACACGAGAACCAACTGGAACTTCTCGTAAACTGTAAAGATTGGTATACTGGCATCGACATGAAAGCTGTGTTTTGTAGAAAACAACGAAAATCCGTGCCGCCTCACTGTGCTGTCCTGATGGAGAGACGGGGAATACACAGGGGCGATCTCTTGCGGCAGGGACAGTCGTGGGCTTTCACGCGTATGGACGTATGGAAAACGAGGAGGAGTGAAAATGCTAAGTATCAACTGGAGCGACGTGATCAGCCTGATCAACGAGAATCTGCCCTATTTTATTGCGCTGGGTGCAGTGCTTGTGGTCGGCATCCTGGTCATGGTCCTCTGCCTGAAGCTGCCCAAGCACACCAAGTATCTGATCCGCACCCAGACTGCCGTGGCGATGGTACTGGCGATCGCGGTGATTTTGAATCTGTTCTGTACCGGCCCCATGTATACTCTCCTGTCCCTGGCCTCGGGCGAGGGCAGTCTCTCGGACGAGACGGCGGCGGAGGTCCTGACCATGGGGCAGTCGATCGCCGAAGAGGGCATCGTCCTGCTGGAAAATGACGAGTCCGTTCTGCCCTATGCCGACGCCAACATCAACGTCTTCGGTTGGGCATCCACCAATCCCGTCTACGGCGGCACTGGCTCCGGCTCGCTGAACGCCGACTACCACATTGTCTCCCTGCTGGAGGGATTGCAGAACGCCGGCTTCAATACCAACACCGAGCTGTCCGACTTCTACACCAATTACCGCGCCGACCGCCCCGAGGTGGGCATGTGGGCGCAGGATTGGACGTTGCCCGAGCCGGCCGCCGACACCTATCCCGATGAGCTGATGGCAAACGCCAGAGAGTTCTCCGACCAGGCCATCATCGTGATCGCCCGTTCCGGCGGCGAGCACATCGAACTGCCCAAGGATGTCACCGGCTTGAATTACACCAATAACTCGGAGGATTACGAGGATTTCCCCGCCGGCACGCACTACCTGCAGCTGAGCCAGAGCGAGCGGGACATGGTGGACCTGGTCTGCTCCAATTTTGAGAACGTGACATTGGTCTACAACGGCGCGAACACCCTGGAGATGAACTTCCTGGACCAGTATCCGCAGATCAAGGGCGTTGTCTGGTGCCCCAGCCCCGGCCAAAACGGTTTTAACGCGCTGGGCGAGGTGCTCAACGGCACGGTGAACCCCTCCGGCAAGGCCGCCGACACCTTCCTGAGAGATATGTCCGCCGCTCCCTGGTGGAATAACTTCGGCTCCTTCACCTATGATAATATGGACGAGTTCCGGATTGCCGACAGTGACCCCTATGTGCCCGGCACCGTGCCCCACTTCGTATACTATGTAGAGGGCATCTATGTGGGCTATAAGTTCTATGAGACCGCGGCGGTCGAGGGCGCGATTGACTATGACGCGGTGGTCGCCTATCCCTTCGGACAGGGCCTGTCCTACACCACCTTCTCTCAGGAGATCGCCTCTGTGACCGAGACGGACGGGCAGATCACGGTGGAGGTCAATGTGACCAACACCGGCGACGTGGCCGGCAAGAGCGTGGTGCAGGTCTACTACAATCCGCCTTACACCAACGGCGGGATTGAGAAGTCCGCCGCCAACCTGATCGAGTTCGGCAAGACCGGGATGCTGGAGCCCAACGCGTCCGAGACCGTCTCCGTCACCTTCGCCGTAGAGGACATGGCATCCTATGACGAGCGCGGCAGCGGGTGTTATGTCCTGGAGGCGGGCGACTATGTGATCTCCATCAACGAGAACTCCCACGTGGTCTACGACTCCGAGACCTACACGGTGGAGAACACCGTCGTCTATGACGAGAGCAACCCCCGCTCCACCGACGAGACGGCGGCGGTCAACCAGTTTGACTTCACTGCCGGCGCCGAGCTGACCTATCTCTCCCGTGCGGACGGCTTTGCCAACCTGGCCGAGGCCACTGCGGCTCCCGCCTCCATGAGCATGCCGGAGGAGGACAAGGCGCTCTTTGTCAACAACTCTAATTTTGAACCGGAGAGTGACCCGGACGCGGTGATGCCGGAGACCGGCGCGAACAACGGCATGACGATTCACGAGCTGCGCGGCGCGGATTACGACGACGAGCGCTGGGAGACCCTGCTGGATAACCTGACCATCGACGAGATGGTGAACATGATTGCCCTGGGCGGCTACCAGACCGCGCCCGCCGCCAGCATCGACAAGCCCGCCACGACGGACTGCGACGGCCCGGCCGCGCTGAACAACAACTTTACTCAGGTCGGCTCCATCGGCTTCCCCTGTGAGGTGATGATCGCCAACTCGTTTAACAAGGAGCTGGCCTACACCTTCGGCGACGGCATCGGCATGATGGCCGAGGAGATGAACGTCTCCGGCTGGTATGCCCCCGCTGTGAATATCCACCGCACCCCCTTTGCCGGACGGAACTTTGAGTATTACTCCGAAGACGGCGTCCTCTCCGGCAAGCTGGTCACGCAGACGGTCATCGCGGCCATGGACCACGGCGTCTACGCCTACGTCAAGCACTTTGCCCTCAACGACCAGGAGACCCACCGCTGGGAGATGCTCACCACCTGGTCCAACGAGCAGGCCATCCGCGAGATCTACCTCAAGCCCTTTGAGATGGCGGTCAAGGAGGGCGGCACCACCGCGATCATGTCCTCCTATAACTACATCGGCACTCAGTGGGCCGGCGCCTGCAGCGCCCTGCTGAACACCGTCCTGCGCGATGAGTGGGGCTATCGTGGGATTGTTCTGACTGACTACTTCGCCGACTTCGGCTACATGGACGCCACCCGCTCGATCTACAACGGCGGGTCCGCCTGCCTGATCAACCGGGATGTGGGCACCAATTACGTCACCGACACGGACAACCCAACCACGGTGCAGCAGATGCGCCGGGCCTGCCACGACATTCTGTACACCGCTGTCAACAGCCGCGGCCTGGCTCCGGAGAACCTTTCCTCCGGTCCCATGACCTGGCAGATCATTTTGGTCGTCGTCGATATGGTGATCGTCCTGGTCCTGGCCGCCTTGGAGCTGCTGGTGGTGCGCAAGGGTTACGCCAAGCGCAAGACGGCCGCGGCGTCCTGAGCCAATTCCATCGCCTGATTTGACAAACGGTTCTCTGGGCGTTCCTCCTTTTCTCCATCTTTCCTTCCAACCACACGCACCGGCAGAGTACCGCCTGAAAGGAGAGCGCACGCTTGAATCCATACCAAAGACTGATCTCCAATACGGTACTGTTTGGGCTGAGCACATTTGGGGCCCGGTTTTTGACCTTTCTTCTGACCCCTTTTTATACCCGCGTCCTTTCCAGTGCGGAGTACGGCGTTACCGACCTGCTGATTCAGACCGGCAACCTTCTCATCCCGATCGCCTCGGTGGGAATTGCCAATGGGGTGATTCGGTACGGGTTGGAGCGGACCAGCGATAAAAGCGGGGTCTTCACCGCCGGCCTATTGACCACCCTGGCCGGATTTTTTCTGCTGCTCCTGGCGTCCCCGCTGCTGAGGGGAATTACGTTTCTCTCCGGCTATCTGTGGCTGGTGCTGCTCTATGTGCTGGCGGCCAATCTTCACTCGGTCTGTAATCAGTTCGCCAGGACCATGGGCCATGTGCGCCTCTTTGCGCTGGACGGCATTCTCCGTACCGTCCTGACGATTGTGTTCAACATCCTCCTGCTGGCGGTGCTCTCCACGGGCATTACGGGCTATGTGCTTGCAAATGTTCTGGCAGACGGGATTGCCACGGCGTTTGTATTCCTCAGGGCCCGCCAATGGCGGTACCTGAGGCTCTCCTCCGTCACGCGCCGGGACACGGTTCGAATGTTGCGGTACAGCGTGCCCCTGATTCCCAGCAATCTCTGCGGCTGGATCATCAATATTTCAGACCGCTACCTCATTGCTCTCCTGGCGGGAAGCGCCGCCACCGGCATCTACGCGGTGGCAAATAAAATTCCGACTGTGCTGTTGACGATCGCCAATACCTTTTCCTCCGCGTGGCAGTTTTCCGCCCTGGCAGAGCAGACGAGGGAGGAAAAGGAGCGGTTCTTCTCCAATGTGTATTCCGTCTACTCCGCCATTGCCCTCGTGGTCGCCTCCGGCGTCATCTGGACCGCGCAGATTTCCACCCGGCTGCTGGCCGCGCCGGACTATTTTGCGGCGTGGCGGTACGTGCCCATTCTGGCGCTGGCCACTACCTTTGCCTGCCTGGGCTCCTTTCTCTCCTCCATCTACATGGTAGAGCAGCGCAGCGGCGCGATCCTGGCCACCACCCTCTTGAGAGCAGCCGTCAATGTGGGAGGGAACCTTTTTTTCATCCCAATTTGGGGGTCAATGGGGGCGGCAATCTCCACATTGGTGAGCTATATTCTGATTTTTGGCGTGCGCGCCCTCCACACCCGGACCATGCTGCGCATCCGGTGGGACCTTGCCAGTTTTCTGCCGTGCTGCCTGCTGCTGGGGATGCAGTGCGCCATCGTCAAGTATCGGCCGCCTATGTGGCCGCTGTGGTCCGGCGCCTGCTTCCTCACGGTCGCTGCGCTTCATTTCAGACCGCTGCTGAGAGCCGCGAGACGGGCCATCTGAGGCTGCTGCTTTGTGCTCGGTCCGTGGCATACCGGTGTCGGGAGAGCGCCATTGATCCGGGGGAGTTTGTGAGAGCTGGTGCAGCGGAAAAGTGGATTTGATCTCCGTTCTCGTCAGCGTCCGTGTATTCACCTGATAGAGCTTCTCCTCGTCATTATTCCTGTACAGAATAGAACTGCTGCCAGTCAAAATCTGTGACGAGGGGATAAAGCTCGGCCGCTTCAGAGACGCTCAGCGTCTCGCTGCCGCGGCTATAGGTACCATCCGGATGCAGGGTCAGCGTGTCGATGGGTTCATCAATGCCATGAACCAAATCGTCAAAGCGGAAGTAGTTATAGTCGTGGTCATAGACGCCGCCTTCTGTGTAACTGACAACGATTCCACCCTCGCAGACGTTACAAGCAGCGCGATAATACCCGCTGATGACAGGAACAGCGGTCTGGCTGCGGATTGTCCAGACATCGTAGATGTAACCATCCTCCGAACCGAGAATTAGTTCTGTCACTCCGTCCTGGTTGAGATCGCGGCAGTCGTAGAAAATGGATTGCAGGCCAACGGAAACAACAGGATTAGAGAGTGAGATCCCATACGGATAGCTGGACAGATTGATGCCGGACTCTTCCAAGGTGCACTCTCCGGAGAGTACACGGAAATACTCCTCCAGTACAATATCGTAGGCAGCCAGTCCGGTGGATACTCTGGTCTCACCCAATAGACGGCGGATGTT
>DGYMR06203__coassemble_1457_pt1 | contig 14729 bp, 14 predicted proteins | sample DGYMR06203__metabat2_low_PE_036 | metagenome-assembled genome bin DGYMR06203 | reverse complement strand
GGGGTGGCGCGGGGTGAAGACGGTGCAGCAGTCCTCATAGGGGAGGATGGAGGTGTCGTAGGTGCCGATCCGGCGGGCGATGCGGACGATCTCCTCCTTGTCCATCCCGATCACCGGGCGGAAGACGGGGATGTGGCAGGCCGCCTCGGTCACGGCGAGGGCGTCCATCGTCTGACTGGCCACCTGGCCGAGGCTCTCGCCGGTGACCAGCGCGCCCGCACCGACGCGGCGGGCGACCAGCTCGGAGATGCGCATCATGTACCGCCGCATGGCAAGGGTGAAGTAGGGCTCCGGGCAGCTGCGCCGCAGGTCCTCCTGAATCTTGGTAAACGGAACCACATTCACCGTCAGCCGCCCGCAGTAGGGCGCGACGAGGCGGGCGAGCTCGAGCACCTTCTCCTTCGCCTCTTCCGAAGTGTAGGGGTAGGAGAAGAAGTGGATCATCTCCAGCGCCAGGCCGCGCTTGGCCATCAGGTAGCAGGCGACCGGCGAATCCAGCCCGCCGGAGAGCAGGGCAACTGCCCGTCCGCCCGAGCCGACCGGCAGCCCGCCCGCCCCCGGCTCGGGGTTGGCGTGGACATAGCCGGCAAAGTCGCGCACCTCGAGGTAGACGGTGAGCTCCGGGTGGTGGACGTCCACCTTCAGGTGGGGATACGCCTCGGCCAGGCGGCCTCCGACATACTGGCTGAGCTGGATGGAGGTCATGGGGAAGGACTTGTCCGACCGCTTGGACTCCACCTTAAACGTACGCGCCGCGCGCAGCGCCCCGCCCAGATAGGAGCAGGCGGCCGCAAAAAAGGCGTCCTTGTCCTTCTCGCAGGCGCGGGCGCGGGAGAGCCCGGAGATGCCGAACACCTTCTTCATCCCCTCCCACGCGCCGTCCATATCACAGAACTCATCCATCGGCTCGACGTAGACGGTAGACTGGCGAGCATAGGCGCGGAACTTTCCATACGGGTGTAAGCGGCGCTGGAGATTGCCCATCAGGCGGGACTCAAAGCTCTTGCGGTTCAGGCCCTTGAGCACCAGCTCGCCCATCTTGAGCAGGAACATCTCCTGTGCGGCCAGCGGGGCCTTCTCTTGCTGATTTGCCATCCAAATTCCTCATTTCTCACCATCCGGGCCGGACGGCCGGAGATGGTCATCGTAGTGTTCCAGAAAGCTGTGCACCCCGCCGCCCGTCTTCCAGGACGGGAAGGTGTCCAGCTGTACGTTGTGAATCGCGCGGAAGACGTTTTTCTCCACCTGCGGGGTCTCCCGGCGCAGCTCGCGCAGCAGGGCCTTGACCTCCTGCCGCTTGGAGTCCCCCTGTCCGTCCGCGAGCGACTCGGTAAAGCGGCAGGCACACTGGAGAAAGCGCAGGCCGTTGTAGCGCGCCCAGGCGATGATGTCCTCCTCGTGGATGCAGTACATCGGGCGGATGAGCTCCATGCCGGGGAAGTTGGTGGAGTGGAGCTTGGGCATCATCCCCTGAATCTGCCCGCCGTAGAGCATGCCCATCACCGTCGTCTCCACCACGTCGGAGAAGTGATGACCGAGGGCAATCTTATTGCAGCCCAGCTCTTGCGCCATCGCGTACAGGTGTCCCCGGCGCATCCGCGCGCAGAGGTAGCAGGGGGAGCGGTCCGTCTTGCTCGTGACAGAGAAGATGTTGGACGCCCGGACCTGGATGGGCAGGCCGAGCAGGGCGGCGTTCTCCTCGATCTGCCGCCGGTTCTCCGCCCGGTAGCCCGGGTCCATCACGAGGTACTGGACGTCAAACGGCACGTCGCTCACCCGGTGGAGCTGCTGCATCAGCTTGCCGAGGAGCATGGAGTCCTTTCCGCCGGAGATGCACACGGCAATCCGGTCCCCCTCCCGCACCAGCTCATAGCGCTTGACGGCGAGGATAAAGGGGTTCCACAGCTCCTTGCGGTACTTCTTGATAATGCTGCGCTCCACCAGCTGGCGGCGGTCCAGGGTGCGGGCCATCAGTCTCTCCCCCGCGCGCGGTCGCGCGCGGCCTTCCGCGCGGCCAGCTTCTCCAGCAGCTCGGGCGGGAAGGGCGGCGTGGTGGACTCGCCCGCCTCCCGCTGGTAGACCTCGAAGAGGTACTCGGCAAAGTCCTCCCGCGCCCGGCTCGCCTCCCGGCGCAGATGGCGCACGTCGAGGTCCCAGATGCGCACCCGGTCCAGCCCATCCGCGTCCTTGAGCAGCTGGGCCAGGCGCAGGCTGCGCGCCCAGTCCGCGACGCCATAGCGGCGCAGGGTGGGCTCCAGGTCGCGCTCCGGACGGGAGTGGGCGTCCACGGCGGCCATCATCATCTTCAGCTCCTCGCCGTCCCGGCCGGTCAGCTCGGCCAGGCGTGCGGCGGAGCGGTGGCCGTGCAGGTCATCCTTGCTGTCGTTCACCCGGCCCACATCGTGATAGGCGCAGCACTCGAGCAGCAAGGCGGTGTCCTCCGCGTCAAGATCGTCCTCCATCGCGCACATCGCCCCGTGGAGCATCGTGCGCTCGATATGGCCCGGCCCGTGCATCGGGCTCTTGTACAGGGCGTCCCAGTCCAGATGCTGCAGCTTGAACAGAAACAGGTTCCAGCCCGGCCAGATGGCCAGGCGGTTCATCAGGAACTGATACGGCCCCCAGCTATTGCGCCGCAGCAGGCGCAGCATAGGCGAGTCCACAGGCGCTTCCCCCTCTCGTCTCACTTTCGTCCCAGTATACCACACCGGACGGGAAGAAAAAAGGGCGAAGTGGCAATTGCGCACCCAGTCTGCGCCCTCTGCGCCCCGGTTCCGGCCCGCGGAAGCGCAGAAAAACCGCGGCGCGGGATTTCACAGGGAATCCCGCGCCGCAGACGAATTGCACGCCTCAACTGCCGGCCGCTCAAAAGCTCTCGTGCAGCGTGTCGAGCATATTGGCCAGCTTTTCCGCCGGGAGCTGGCCGGGGGCGGAGGCCTTCCCCGCCGAGCCAAAGGTGGCCGCCGAGCCGAAGACCTCCCCGGTGATCCGGCTGACCGTGCCGAGCGGCCCCATGCTCATGGTGATGAGCGGCCGGGTCGCCCAATGCCGGTGCATCTCCCGCGTGGCGCCGAGCAAGGTGAGCACGTCCTCCGAGCTGCGCGGCATCACCGCCAGCTTGGAGAGATCCGCGCCCAGCGCCTCCATCCGCCGCAGGCGCTCCACCAGCTCCGCCTGCGGCGGCGTATGGTCAAAGTCGTGGCTGGATACCACCGCCAGCACGCCCCGGCTGTGGCAGAAATCCACCAGCTCGCGCACCAGCTCGTCCCCGGAGAAGAGCTCGATATCCAGCAGGTCCACCAGCCCGCTCTCCGCCAGCGTCTCAATCAGCTCCCGGTAGTCCGACTCGGGCAGCGACCGGCAGCCGCCCTCCCGCGCCGTTCGGAAGGTGGCCAGCAGCGGCATCTCCTCCAGCACCTCGCGCAGCTGTCGGGCCGTCTCCAGCAGGTCCTCCCAGTCTCCCAGCCGGTCGTACCAGTCCAGGCGCCACTCCACCAGATCCGCCGGCAGCTCAGTCACCCGCCGCGCCTCGCGCAGCAGCTCCGCCCGGCTCGGGCCGAGGATGGGCAGGATAATCTTGGGCCGTCCGGTGCCCAGCTCGACGCCGCGGACCCGGACTGGCCGGACCTTGGTCTCAATATGAAGCTCCATCTCGCTTTCCCCCTCACAGGCCGAGCAGCGGCCGGACCAGATCAACCGGCATCTCCCGTCCCGTCCAGAGGCGGAAGGACTCCGCCCCCTGGTAGAGCATCATGCCGACACCGTTTTGCGTGCGACAGCCCGCCTCGCGCGCCTGGCGCAGCAGCTCTGTCTCCGGCGGGGCATAGATCGCGTCGGTCACGATCAGTTCGGGGTGGAAATAGCTCTCATCCGGGATACAGCTGCGCCCCGCCTGCGCGCCCATGCCGACGTCGGTCGCGTTGGCCAGCAGGGCAGAACGGCCGATCTCCCGGCGCAGCGCGTCATGGTCCTCCATCGCGTGGAGCGTCACGTCACAGCCGGTCTGCGCGCGCACCTGCTCCACCAGCGCCTCAGCATGCGCCCACCGGGACGAGGCGCGGCGGTTAAAGACGGCGACCGACCGCGCCCCCTGCATCGCCGCCCGGGCAATCATCTCCTTGGCCGCTCCGCCCGCACCCAGGATGGTGACCCGCTCCCCGCGCACGTCAAAGCCCAGATCGGCCAGCGCGCGCAGCCATCCGGCCCCGTCCGTGCTGCAGCCGGTCAGGCGGCCGTCGTCGTTGACGATGGTATTCACTGCGCCCGTCAGACGGACCTCCGGGGCCAGCTCGTCGAGCAGCGGGACCACCGCCTCTTTATGCGGCATGGACAGGTTCACCCCGCGCATCTGAAAGGCGCGGATGGCCTGCACCGCGTCCGGCAGCCTCTCCGGCGTGACATCAAAGGCGAGGTAGACCGCGTCGATGTCCAGCGCCCGGAAGGCGGCGTTGTGCATGATGGGAGATTTGGAGTGGCGGCTCGGATGGGCCAGCAAGGCCATCAGAGCGGTACGGCTGGTGATAGAGGGCATAGCTGTCTTCCTCCCTGTCTTGCCGGCAGCGCGATCTTTTTCGCGTCCGTCCGGCCGTGCAAAATGCGCCCGCAAACGGTCGATTCAACAGGTATTATACCAAAATATATGCCGCCTTTCCAGCCCGGCCGGCTCTTTTCGTCTGAATTTTCCCATCGGGTCATTTTGTTTCCTGTTTGTCAATCTTTGTTCCCAAAATGGCCTTGTTTTCCCCATCAGACCGGGATACAATAGTGATAACAGGCAAGGTGCGCCCATCCCGGCGCGCGCCCGTTTTCTGTTCGCAAAGGAGTGTTTTGGTCTATGCAATCTCTCAATCTCGACCGTTCCCGGCTGTACAACTACCGGGAGCTGCCGGAGACCACCTATAATCTGGCCATCGGCGGCCTGCTGCTGTACGGTTTTGTCGTCAACGCGCTGATCTGCTTTTTCTTCCAGGATTTCGCCTACTATGTGTCAGGCTCCGGCCTGCTGGTCTTCCTCGTCGCCTATATCGTCTGCGTGGTGCTCTCCGTTGTGCTGAGCTCCTCGCCCAACGCGCTGGTGAACTTCATTGGTTACAACCTGCTGGTGCTGCCAATCGGGCTGCTGTTGTCGCTGTCGGTGACTGGCCTGTCCATGCAGACCATCCAATCCGCCCTGCTGGGCACCGGCGTCTTTGTCGTGCTGATGATCGCCGCGTCCTACGTGCGGCCCGACTTTTTCCTCTCTATGGGATCGACGCTCGGCATCTCACTGATCGTGACTGTCATCGCCGAACTGGTGCTGCTGCTGCTCGGCTTTGCCACTGGCTGGATTGACTACCTGGTGGTCGCCATCTTCTCGCTCTATCTCGGCTTTGACTGGGCCAGGGCAAACAGCTGCGCCCCCACGGCGCGCAACGCCGTCCTCTCGGCCACGCAGATCTATCTGGACATCATCAACATCTTCGTCCGGCTGCTGTCCATCATCTCCCGCCGCCGCGACTGATTCCGGCCTACCCCCGCAGGCCAGATTGTGACGACCGTTTGACGGTCAAAACCCTCCGAAGCGCCTAAAAAAGCGCTCCGGAGGGTCTTTCCATTTTCTCTCAAAATCCAAGCGCTCCCGCGGCCAGGCACCAGAGCACCGGCACCGCCAGCGCAGGCAGGAGGTTGAGCGTCTTGCAGTCCTTCAGTCCGAGGATGCCAATACCGGAGCTGGCGATCAGAAATCCGCCGACGATGGAGACCTCGCACATCAATGTCTCGCTCAAAAAGGGCCCGGCCAGCGACGCGAGGAGGTAGATCGTCCCCTGCCAGCAGAAGAGGACCGCCGCGGCGATCGCGATGCCGATGCCGTAGGTGGAGGCGAGCACCATCGAGGTCACGAGATCCAGCGTCGCGTTGGTGAACAGATAGGTGTTGTCGCCGTAGAGCGCACTGTTGACCGGCCCGAGGATGGAGAGGGTTCCGATGCAGAAAAGGAGGATCGCCGTGCTCAGTCCCTCTCCCAACCGGCTGCCCGCCCCGGCGCGCGCCTGCGTCAGCCGCTGAAAGCGGCCGTTCAGGTCCAGCGCCGTCCCCGCCAGTCCCCCGAGAGCCAGGCTGAAAATGAACAGGACGGGATATTGGCTCTCCGGCATATTCTGTACAACGGCGTTGATGCCAAGTCCCGTCGCGGCCAGGCCGGTGGCGGTGAAGAGAACAGACTGGTACTCCTCCTTCAGTCCGCGGCGGACCAGACTGCCCGCCGCGCTCCCAACCAAAATGGCGCAGGTGTTGACAATGGTTCCCAGCATCGTGCTCTCCCCTTTTCCAGCAAACCGCCCGCCGGCAGTTCCGGCGGGCGATTGCGCGCTATCTCTCAATCAGACGTTCTGATACATGTCCTGATAGTAGTTCTGATACTCGCCCGAGATGATCTTCTCCATCCATGCCCGGTGGGTCTGATACCACTCGATGGTCTCCGCCATGCCCTGCTCAAAGGTGTAGGCGGGCGACCAGCCGAGCTGGGTGGTAATCTTGGTGTTGTCGATCGCGTAGCGGCGGTCGTGGCCGGGACGGTCCTTCACGTGGCGGATCAGCTCCTCCCCTTTGCCGAGGGTTTTCAGAATGAGCTGGACGATGTAGAGGTTGGCCTTCTCGTTATTGCCGCCGATGTTGTAGACCTCGCCGTCCACCCCCTTCTCCAGCACGGTGGCGATGGCGGAGCAGTGGTCTCTCACGTGCAGCCAGTCGCGCACCTGCATTCCGTCGCCGTAGACCGGCAGGCTCTCGCCCGCCTCGGCGTTGTGGATCATCAGGGGAATGAGCTTCTCCGGGAACTGATAGGGTCCGTAGTTGTTGGAACAGCGGGTGATGTTGCACGGCAGGCCGAAGGTGTTGTGATAGGCGCGCACCATCAGGTCTGCGCTCGCCTTGGACGCGGAGTAGGGACTGTTGGGCGCCAGCGGCGTCGTCTCGGTGAACATGCCGGTCTTGCCGAGGGCGCCGTAGACCTCGTCGGTGGAGACCTGGAGATATTTCACGCCCGGCCGGTATTCCCGCGAGTACTTGTCCGCCGGGTTCAGCTTCCAGGCGTGCTTGGCCGCCTCGAGCAGGGTCTGCGTGCCCACCACGTTGGTGGACAGGAAGATGAGCGGCTCGGTGATGGAGCGGTCCACATGGCTCTCGGCGGCGAAGTTCACCACTGTGTCAATGTCATAGCGCGCAAAGAGCTCGTCGAGCAGATCGGCGTCGCGGATGTCTCCCTTGACAAAGACATAGCGCTCATCGTCCTGCACGTCGCTGAGGTTATCAAGGTTTCCCGCGTAGGTCAGCGCGTCCAGATTGACCAGGCGCTCAAAGCCGCCGCGCTCGAGCATCAGATGTACAAAATTGGAACCGATAAATCCGGCTCCGCCGGTGACCAGCAGATTTCTCATACTCTCTCCCCCGCAATCTCTCTCAGATAGATGCCGTAGTCCGTCTTGGCCAGCGGCTTGGCCAGCGCCAGGAGCTGCGCCCGGTCAATCCACCCCTGGTTGTAGGCGATCTCCTCGATGCAGGAGACATAGAGCCCCTGCCGCTTCTGGATAATGGCCACAAAGCGCGCCGCCTCCAGCAGGCCGTCATAGGTACCGGTGTCCAGCCAGGCCATGCCTCGGTTAAAGCGCATGACCTTCAGCCGCCCTCTGGAGAGGTAGACGTTGTTCACGCCGGTGATCTCCAGCTCGCCGCGCGCCGACGGCTTCAGGCCGCGGGCAATCTCCACCACGTCGTTGTCATAGAAGTAGAGGCCGGGCACCGCCATGTTGCTCTTCGGGTGTTCCGGCTTCTCCTCCAGAGAGATGGCGCAGCCGTGGTTGTCAATCTCCACCACGCCGAAGCTGGAGGGGTCGCGGACGGGGTATCCGAAGATGACGGCCCCCTCCTCCACCGCGGCGGCCTTGCGCAGGGTGGAGACAAAGCCGGAGCCGTAAAACACGTTGTCCCCCAGCACGAGGGCGACGCGGTCATTTCCGATAAAGTCCGCCCCGATCAGGAAGGCCTCTGCCAGCCCGTTCGGCCGCTCCTGGATGGCATATTCCAGGTGGAGGCCGTAATCGCTCCCGTCGCCCAGAATCTCCCGGAAGATGGGCAGGTCCCGCCGGGTGGAGATGATCAGAATCTCCCGGATGCCCGCCAGCATGAGGGTGGAGAGGGGATAGTAGATCATCGGCTTGTCGTAGATGGGCAGCGCCTGCTTGGACACGCCCTTGGTGATGGGATAGAGCCGGGTGCCAGAGCCGCCGGCGAGAATGATGCCTTTCATTCGTCAGTACCTCATTTCACGCGATTTGTTCCGCGCGGACCGCCGTCCGCTCACAGATGGGAGATCAGGACGCCGGCGAGGATCATCGCCACGCCCGCCACCTTGCGCCGGGTGGGCTTTTCGTCCAGGAAAATGGCGGAGAAAATCATAATCCACAGGAAGGACGTGGCCGTGATGCACGGCAGCACGGTCATCTCCATCTCCCGCAGGGCCAGGGAGTTGAGCACCATGGAGGTGAAGAGCAGCAGGTAGGACACGATGACCGGCGCGTTGAAAAACTTGCGCCAGAAGCTCTTCGGGGCGTTGGACGCCTTCTTCTTCAGCAGAACCTGTGAGGTCGAGGAGATGAGCACGGCCGCAATCGCCAGCAGATAACTAGTGACCATCCGACATGCTCACCACCATTCCCGCAATAATCACGATAATGCCAATCACCTGCTGCACCGTGATCTGCTCGTGGAAGATCAGCGCCGCCCAGACAAAGATCAGAATATAGGTCACACCCTTGCGCAGATAGGCGGTCGTCAGCGGCAGGCGCTCCAAAATGAGCTGCCAGACGATGGCATAGATGCCCATCACGGCGATGGCGCACAGATAGTAAAAGAAATACATCGGCGTCATCGCCCCGGCCTGTCCGGCCATCTTCAAAAAGACGGAGGAAAAGCTCTCGCAGAAGATGGCCGCAAAGGCGAGCAGGTAGAGATTGCGCTTTTTGTCCAGAAAACGGTCGAGCATAGAGCGCCTCACTTCACATTGCAGACGATCATGCGCAGCTTCCCGTTCGGGTCGGAGGGAATCTCGTCCATCCATTCGTAGACAAAGCGGAACTCGTTGTTGAGCACCGGAGAGAACTTCTCTGTGTAGCGCCGCTCGATCTCCTCGTTGGACAGCTTGGAGGCCGGGTCCTTCACCAGCTGAATGCGGATGAGGTCATAGCTCTCCTGAATGAAGCGGCTCTGGACAATGTCCAGGTCGCTGGAATAGTTGACGACCAGCTCGATATTGCCCCATTCGGTGACTGAGCCGTCCCTGTGGCGGATCACGTCATTCATCCGGCCGAGCAGCTCAGTGATAAAGCGCAGGCCCTCCTTCCGATAGGAGACCATCCGGTCGCGCGTGGCGTAGTTGATAATGGGGAGGTCCGTCTTAAACAGCGGGGTGACCACCGCCATGCCGCTGTCGGAGGGCGTGCCGTCGTCGGCGTAGATATTGACGACGTGGGTGTCGTTGTTCACAAAGAACTCCTTCTCCCCCGGCAGGCGGATCACGCAGCTGCCCACCTCGCTCATGCCGTAGGCGTTGAGCAGGCCGGGGCCAAACATCTCCAGCAGCAGCTGCTCGGACTGATGGTCCAGCATCTCGCTGATCGGGCAGTACAGGCGCGGCTTCCAGAGCGGAATCTGCTTCTCCTTGGCGCACTTGGCCACCCGCACGAGGATGTTCTTATGCGTGTAGAGAAAGTCCGGCTTGTAGTCGTTGATCTCCTGCAGGAGCTGCTCACTGGGGATGCGGTTCTTGATGGAGTCGGACATCTCTTTCCAGCGGGTATCCACCACCTTCTGGAGGAGCGACTTCTTGCCGCCGGTGGCGGTGTGCAGGGAGTTGGGGCGGTGCATATTCTTGTCGATCACCGGCCGGAAGCCCGCCATCATCAGCACGCGCAGCCAGTTGGCATGTACCGCGGCGTTCTCCCGCGGGGAGAAGAGCGTGCGCAGGGGAATGCCGGTCGAGCCGCTGGTCGGGTTGACGTGCCAGTCCTTATACTTCTCGGCGTTGGCCGCCAGCTCCTCGTCCATCCAGTCGCGCAGCTCCTCCTTGGTGAGAACCGGAAACTTGTATAGGTCCTCCGCCGTGTGGTAGTCGGCCGGTGTGGTCCCGCTGCGCTCAAAGCGCTCCCGGTAAAACGGGATATCGTAGGCGCGCACCATCAGCTTGTGGACTCCCTGGTCCTGCTTGGCCTTGACATCTCGCATCTCCTGTACGCGGCGGGGCGGCTTTTTCTCCAGCCCGGCCAGGATCTGCAGCATAATCAGCTTTTCCAGCTTCTTATCGGTCGCGTAAGACATGTCATCCTCCTGTCTGCATTTGTCCGGGCCGCTTACGCCCAAATAATTCCTCGCTTCACGCCGTCCCGCTCCACCGTCACATGCAGCAGGGAGCGGATCCGGTCCATGCGCGCCATCAGGCTGTCGTAGCCCGGCGCATCGACGATAATAGCAAAGCGTGAAGTCTTATCCGCATTCTTCCCGCTGCGCAGGCCGACATGCAGCTTGTCCAGCTGGTGGCGGTGGACGAAGGGCAGGGCTTTGACCGCCTCGACCCCCTCCACCTGCGTCACCTCCCCCTCCGGCAGGAAGAGGGCCATATAACCGCAGGCGCCGTGCACCGGCTCCAGCTCGGGCAGACTGTCCCGCTCGCCGAGGGCCAGCTCGATCAGGAACCGCTCCGTGTTCAGCCCGCTGCCGAGCCGAATCAAATCCGAGGAGATAAACACCCCTCCGCCGCGCGCAGCCGTCTCCAGCAGATAGATCTCGTCCCCATCCATGATAAACTCGCTGTGGGTGATCCCCTGGCGCAGGCCAAAGCCGCGGATGATCTTCTCATTGAGCTGGCAGACCCGCTCCACCAGCTTCGGCTGCTGCTGAGAGGGAAAGACGCGCATCTTGGCGGCAAACACGTCCGGCAGGTCAAAGTAGTGCGTATCTCCGCAGATGAGGGTCCGGTAATCGTATCCTGCCACCATCCCCTCCAGGACAAACTCGCGGCCCTGCGCCATCTTCTCGATGATGACGCGGTGCTTGCGCGAATAGCGGGCCGCATCGTCATATTTCGCGCGCAGCTCCTCCAGGGAGTTGACCTCCGCCACGCCGCGGCTGCCCTGGTTGTCCTCCGGCTTGATGATGCAGCGTCCACCGGCCTGGCGGAAAAAAGTCTCCGCCTCCTCCAGGCAGTCCGTCTCGCAGTAGGGCAGCACCGGAAGCCCCAACTCGTGCAGCCGTTCGCGCATGGCCGACTTGTTGGTGAACAGGAAGCCGGTCTCTGAGCCGATACCGGGCAGTCCCATCCGCTCGGCCACATAGGCCACAGTGCGCACCGGGATATCGGTCTGATCTGTAATGATGCCGTCAATGCGCTCGGCGCGGGCGATCTTTAAAATCTCTTCCTCCTCGCGCACGTCCAGCAGGTAGGTCCGGTCGGCATAGGGCAGGAAGCGTGGCCCGATCTCCGGCGCCACCAGCACCACCCGGCAGGTCTTCGCCGCCTCCTGTACCAGGGGCAGCTGGTAGTCTCCCGCGCCCAAAATCATGATGGTTTTCATATCGTTCTCTCCTTCACATCCGCTGCCGGACCGGTTTTCGGCTGTCTGGCCCGCTCTCAGGACAGCCGCGCCGCCTCGGACTGCTCCACATTAAAGGTCTGTCGGATCACATACTGCGGCGTATTGTTGATGCACAGATAGATGCGCCCGATATATTCCCCGATGATGCCGAGCATAATCATAATCATGCCGCCGACAAACAGCAGCACCGCCATCAGCGAGCTGTAGCCCACCATGACGGCGGGGTTGATCAGCTTGTGGACGATGGTCCCCATCCCATAGACAAAACCGATCAGGGCACACAGGAAGCCGATACTGGCCGCCAGCCGCAGCGGCTTGACGGAGAAGGAGGTCAGCGTATTGGTCAGCAGGTCAAAGGACTTGCGCAGCGTATAGTTCCCGTGTCCGATGGTGCGTTCCCGCTCTTCCATCTGCACATTCACCACGCGCGAGGAGGAGCGAAACATCAGCCCGGAGACGTAGGGATAGGGGTTGGTATAGCGCACGACCTCTTGGCAGATCACACGGGTCATGACGGAAAAGTTGGAGAAGTGCAGGTCTTTCGGCTTGCCCAGCAGCCAGGTCGCTCCCACATCGTTGACCAGACTGCCGAGGTTTTTGATGCCGCTCTGTTTTTTCTGCGGATAGTATGCGATGGCCACGTCCGCCCGTCCGGACTCCAGCGGCGCCAGCAGATCCCAGAAGCGGTCCATCGGGCACTGGCAGTCGTCATCGATGCAGACCACATAGTCGCCCGTCGCGACATGAAATCCGGCCATCAGCGCGCAGTGACGCCCGCCATTTTTGGCCAGGTCGAGCACCTTTACCTTCCGGTCCTGCTCCGCCTCCTCCTTCAGCACCTCGAGCACATTGTCCGGTGAGCAGTCGTTGACCGCCACCACCTCATAGTCATATTCCGGACGCTGGGCCACGGTGTCCCGAATCTCCTGAATCACCAGCGAGACGGATTTTTCACTGGCATAGCAGGGGATCACAAAGCTGATACGCTGCCCCTCCATAGACAATTCACTCTCCCCAAGCAGGTTCCCCGCCATCCTGTCAACACATCGTGTTGGTGGACGCCAGGATGCAGTAATAGACGATTCCTGACAACAGGTGCAGCGCCAGCAGAGTCCAGCCCACCCAGGCCGCCACGCGGTAGCGCCGTCCGGTCAACCGGTCGCCCGTCATCAGATCCAAAAAGTGGCAGAAGGTGACAAACCAGACAATCACCACCGCCATAATATAGCCCCAGCCGAAGTTTCCGTGATAACGACGTGAACCGATCTCCGCCAGCAGCGCCTTCATCGCCGCCCCCATTGCCAGCGTCAGCAGCGCCAGCTGTCCCTGCACCGAGCGGAAAAAGCGCTTCCAATCGATCAGAATGACGAACAGCGGGAAGGCCAGCAGAAGCAATACAGATATCAAAATCGAGTTGCTGTTATGCGACCAGACTGCAAGCGGGGCGATCTCCATCCCGATGCCGCTTGTCTCCGACTCGACAAAGAAGGATTCGAAAAACTTCATCGCCGTCAGCAGCGCACCCGGCACATAGGCCGCCGCCATCTTGACGGCAAAGAGGAAGGACTTCCCCCGGCTGCGAACCAGGTCGATGAGCAGCAATACGCCGAGCGCGGGCACGATCACCTGAAAATAGCACGGCTTGCCCCAGACGCTCAGCGTGATGAGCGCGGTGCACAGCGCCGCCTCGCCCCGGCTGGCATAGGCGCGCTGGGGATAGCCCTCCGCCGCGCGCCAGCGCCGGTAGATGCGCACCGTCAGATAAAACGCCAGCAGCGCAAACGGCCGCACCATGATCTGAGTGGGGCTGTGCCAGATATTGGGGGAGTCCTGACCGCGGTAAATCGTCTCGCTGTACCACGGCATATAGATCGGTCCGACCAGACAGAGGGTCAGCGCCCCCACCGGTACCGCCAGGCGGTTCAGATGCGGCAGCTCACGCCGCAGCAGCGCACAGAACACCGCATAGGCCGCCGTGATTGCCGCGGCCGTCGCCCCCGCGCCGGCATAGTTCCAGGACATCCCCAGCCAGTGCAGCACTTTCACCAGCAAATGCCACATCCGGTCATCCCCGGTGAGCAGCTCGCGGAAGACGGTGACCTTTGTCAGCTCTTTGGCAAAGCGCAAATGTCCCTGCAGATCGGCGCTGGGAAGGTCCGTCAGCTGATGGTAGGCCAGCCAGAAGGACATAAAGAGCAGCAGCGTGCCCAGCATACAGGTCAGCGCAATGCCGAGCCGTTCCTGTCTCTCACGGGCAGACAGGGTGACCGCGTCTCTCTCTTCCATGGCCCCTCATTCAGCGGCTGCGCCCGAAGAAGCCGTAGACGCCCTGCACTACCTGCTCGCGATCCTCGTCGGAGATGCTGTAGTACATCGGCAGGCGAGTGAGCCGCTCGCTCTCGCGGGTGGTGTAGACGTCCTCGCCGTGGAACCGGCCAAACTTCTGCCCGGCCGGAGAGCCGTGGAGCGGAATATAGTGGAACGACACCTGCACCCCGTGCTCCCTCATGTACTTGGTAAACTCTGTCCGCTCCTCAATATCCTTCAGGCGGACGGCAAAGATGTGGGCGTTGTGCCGGCACTCTGCCGGTACGGCGGGCAGCTGAAGCAGTCCCTCCTCCTCCAGCGGCTTGAGCTGGTCATAGTAGTAGTTCCAGACCGACAGACGCTTGTCGTTGATCTGCTCCGCCACCTCAAGCTGCGCGAGCAGATAGGCCGCATTCATCTCGCTGGGCAGGTAGGAAGAGCCGCACTCCTTCCAGGTGTACTTGTCCACCTGGCCGCGCAGATACAGACTCCGGTCGGTGCCCTTTTCGCGGATGATCTCCGCCCGATCCGCCTTGGACGGGTCGTTCACCAGCAACGCGCCGCCCTCTCCCATCGAGTAGTTCTTGGTCTCATGAAAGGAGTAGCAGCCAAAGTCGCCGATCGTGCCGAGCGGGCGGCCCTTGTAGGTGCTCATCACACCCTGCGCGGCGTCCTCCACCACGATCAGATGGTGGCGGCGCGCGATGTCCATAATGGTGTCCATCTCACAGGCCACGCCGGCATAGTGGACCACAAAGATCGCCTTTGTCCGCTCGGTGATGGCGTCCTCAATCTTGG
>DGYMR06203__coassemble_1436_pt1 | contig 14869 bp, 15 predicted proteins | sample DGYMR06203__metabat2_low_PE_036 | metagenome-assembled genome bin DGYMR06203 | reverse complement strand
AGATCTTGGAAAAGGGCGGCACCGTCCGTCAGGAGACCCGCCGTTGGGACGACGAAAAGAGGGTCGGTTCGTCCATGCGCAGCAAGGAGAACGCGCAGGACTACCGCTACTTCCCCGAGCCGGATATCCCCCCCGTCGAGCTGGATGAGGCGGAGCTGGAGCGCCTGCGGCAGGCCCTCCCTGAGATGGCGGAGGCCAAGCGCGCGCGCTATGAGCGGGAGTTCGGCCTGCCGGAGTATGACGCGGGCCTGCTGACCGGCACGAAGGCGCTGGCGGACTTCTTTGAGGAGACGGTCGCCCTGGCGCCGAAAGAGGTCTCTAACTGGATGATGGACGTGCTGCTGCGCACCCTCAAGGAGAAGGGGCTGGAGCCGAAGGAGATGCGCCTGAGCCCGGAGACGCTCGGGGCGATCATCCGCATGGTGCAGGAGGGCCGCCTGAACCGCGCCACCGGCGTGAAGGTTTTCCAGGCGGTCTTTGACGAGGACGCCGACCCTGTCGCCTACGTCAAGGAGCACGGCCTGGAGCAGATTCGGGACACCGGCCTGGTGGAGACGACGGTGCGCGAGGTGCTCACCCGCTGCGCCGCCCAGGTGGAGGAGTACCGCTCCGGCAAGGAGAAGGTCTACGGCTTCCTCGTCGGCCAGTGTATGCGCGCGCTCAAGGGCAAGGCGGACCCGCAGATCGTCAACCAGACTCTGCGCGAGATGCTGAAAAACGGCTAAAGCCCAGCCGTATAGGAGAAAATACGCTATAATGCAACACGTCGTCTGGAGAACTTTTGCTCTGGCGGCGTGTTTTTTCTCTCCAGCGCGCATATCTTTTCCTGAAAGGGGAGGATGCCGGTGGAGGAACGACTGCCGCTCACGCGCGCGGGGGAGCTGTGCGGGGAGCTCCTGCGCCGGGAGGATGGGCTGCACACCACCTTTTCCGCCCGGGTGGCGCGCGGCGCAGGGGTGCAGAAGCTCTGGCTGTGCGGGGAGGGGGGAGAGCCGCTCCTGCTCGGCACGCTGATGCCGCTCGGCGGCGGCTGGCGGCTGGAGCGGACGGTCTCGAGCCGGACCCTGCGCGAGCGCGGATGGACGGGCGCGCTGCGCGGGGAGATCACCCCGGGGCCGCCGCCAGGGGAGCGATGGCAGGAGACGGCGTGTTCCGCCCCCGAAGCGCCGCCCGCCGCCGGGCAGGGGGGAGAGGCCCCGGTCACGCCGCGGGATGCGCTGCTGGCCCGCCTGCTGGCCGGGACGCGTCGGGGGCGCTGGACGGCGGACGGACGCCGCTGGCGGCTCGCCCTCCCCTGGCGGCGGGGAGAGGCGTTTCCACTGGTGCCCGCCTTCTGCCTGGCCCGCGTGGAGGGGGAGGCAGTCTGCTACTATTTCAGCGCGGAGGGGGAAATTCTGCCGCCGCCGGTATAATTGTCCGCTCTCGTGGGAAGCTAGGGTCAGATTCGCAAAAGGAGGCAAAGTCCATGGCTAATCTGACATCCAAAGAGCTGTCCGCCCTGGAGGACCAGCTCAGCTTTGAGCACACCTGCGTGTGCAAGTACCAGGCGGCCGCCGCTGAGACCGGCGAGACCGCTCTGCGCGACTGCTTCCGGCAGCACGCCGGCGTCCACCAGCAGAACTTCAACACCCTGCTCACGTTTTTGCGATAAGGAGGCGGCAGTATGAACGACCAGGAACGCATCACCGACCTGCTCCTGACGGAGAAAAAGATGAGCGCCAACTACAACGAGTTTGCCAGCGAGTGCGTCAACCCGCAGCTGCGCAGCCAGTTCCTTGACCTGCTCAATAAGGGGCAGAGCATCCAGAGCGAGCTCTTCCAGGCCGCGCAGAGCCGCGGCTGGTATCAGACTACCCCGGCCGACGGGGCACAGATCAATCAGGCATTTCAGAAGTTTTCCAATATGGCTTAAATGCCGCCGCCGGGCCGGTTGAGGGCCCGGCGGCAAATTTTTGCCAAACTTTGGGAAAATGTCTGTTCAAATGGCAGAACTATGTTATAATAGAGTTATATTATGACAACTGACGCGGGCGCAGCCGCCCGGAGAGGAAGTGTCTGCCATGAAGTGCCCCTACTGCGGCCATATCGACAGCAAGGTGGTGGATTCCCGCCCCGCCGACGACGGAGAGAGCATCCGCCGCCGCCGCGAGTGCCTCGCCTGTCACAAGCGGTTCACTACGTACGAGACGGTGGAGACGCTGCCGCTGATGGTCATCAAAAAGGACGGCAGCCGCCAGAGCTTTGAGAAGAATAAGGTGCTCAACGGCATCATCCGCGCCTGTGCGCAGCGCCCGGTGCCGATGGAGACGATGGTCCGCATCGCCGACGAGGTGGAGCAGGAGCTGCAGAACTCCCTCAACCGCGAGATCAGCGCCAAGCGGATTGGCGAGCTGGTGATGGACAAGCTCAAGAGCGTGGACGAGGTGTCCTATGTCCGCTTTGCCTCCGTCTACCGCCAGTTCAAGGACATCGACTCCTTTATGGAGGAGCTCAACAAGCTGCTCGCCGAGCGGTGAAGCGCCTCGTCCAAGTGGGCAGAAAAATCCCCTGAGCGCCCTCGCACTCAGGGGATTTGAACGCCTCAGAGGTTGTAGACGTTGCCGTAGATATCCTCGTATTGCCCGTTGAGCTTGCGGCGCATCAGGACGTAGGAACCTGCGAGCGTTCCCTCCCGGACGTAGTGGTACCGATACTCCACCTCGCCGGCGATGCGCAGTGCCAGCGGGATCAGCACAATGGTGCAGCACAGCAGCACCTTGCCGAAGACCAGAATACCGGTGACGACAAAGCCGCCAAACACCAGCCCGCGCTCCTGCCGGGGCACTTTCCGGGCGACGGACTTCCAGATCAGCCAGCAGATCAGGATGGGAAATGCCGTGAGGACTGCCATCCCCCCGGCCGTCTCCATGTGGCCCGGCTCGTCTGAGAATAGAAATGAGATGGTCAGCAGCAGCGCCACCAGGGAGATGCCCGCGAAGTTGCAGAACAGATAGGCGCGGAATTTGCCGTAAAAACGCGGGCGCTGGACTTCGGAAGTGGCCTGGTCGAGATGATGGATGAGTACATCCTCCGTCTCCGATTTAATGAATTGCTTTTCGACTTCTCTCATGTATGTTTCCCCCTCGTCTGGATGGGGCCAGTATAGCATATTTCGCATTTCGGAACAAGTGATTCTTTGCTGCGCGGGGGAGCAGGGCAGGCCTTTCGGTGTCCCACGCCTGTGCCAGCCCGCGTCTTATGGGGCTCATCGCTCCATGGAGGGCTGCTTCCCGGCTGCGGCCATCGCGGCCGAGAGGGCGACCGGCCCGAGAATCAGCCCGCCGACCCCGAACCATTGCAGCCCGGCGTACATCACCAGCAGGGTCACCAGGGGAGAGGCGCCCGCCTGCCGGCCCACCAGCCGCGGCTCCAGCGCTGTGCGCACCGCGGCAGAGAGGGCCCAGAGGGCCGTGAGGGCCAGCGCACGCGTTCCCTCTCCCTGCAGCCACCACAGCAGCGCCCATGGCAGCAGGATAAGTCCGGAGCCGATCAGCGGCAGGGCGTCCGCCAGCGCGATGAACAGCGCGGCGGGCAGCGCCGCCGAGACGCGGAGCAGCAGCAGGCCGCCGAGCAGGAGGAGAAAGGTGAGGCCCATCAGCCGCCCCTGTGCCCGAAGCCAGCCGGAGGCGCCCTGCCGCAGCCGACGCAGCAGACCGCGCGCGGCGGGCACCCACTGCGCCGGCAGCAGGCGCACCAGCCCTGCCTTCACCCGCGTCCAGTCGGCGGCGGCATAGAAGGCGGCCAGAAGCGCGATACCCGCGGCAAACAGCCGTCCGGGCAGGGCGGCTACCCAGTCCGCTGCCCAGCCCGCCAGTCCGGCGGTCAGCCGCTCGGTCAGCGCGCTGCCCTGGGTCTGGAGCTGGCCGAGCAGCCAGAGCAGCGCGTCGGAGAGCAGCGCGGGCAGACGGCCCGCCCAGTCCTCCAGCTGTCCCCAGATGGAGCCGGCTCCCTCCAGGTCCGCCAGCGCCGCGGGAATGTCCCGCCAGAGCTGGACGGCCAGTAGCGTCAGCGCTGAGAGGGCGAGCAGCGCGGTCAGCGTCAGAATGACAAAGGCCGCCAGCGCCCGCGGCAGACGCATCGCCAGACGGGAGATCGGACGGTCCAGCCCCGCCGCGAGTCCGAGCGCGATCACGAACGGCAGCGCACATGCCCGGGCCGTGCCGCTCACCAACAGCAGGAGCGCGGCCAGCCCCAGCCCCAGCGCTTTGGCAAAGTCAAATATTCCGTTCATCTCTCCGACCTCCCGTTTATGAAAAACAGAAAAAAGCGTGCTTTCGGGTTGCAACGGCGGATGCCATGTGATATGATACTATAAGTGACCAATTTTGACCGCCGTGGGCGGACAAATGTAGCTGAGAGGAAGTGAGCAGCCGTGTCCGACACGCCGAAATACTTTATCGTGGAGGCGCACGCGCTGCCAGAGATTTTCCGGAAGGTGGCCCGCGCCAAGCAGGCGCTCGAGCTGCGCGAGGCGGAGACCGTCAACGAGGCGGCCAGGCTGGTGGGCATCAGCCGCAGCGCCTTTTACAAATACAAGGACGTGGTCCGGCCGTTTAACGACATGCTCAACGGCCATATCGTCACCTTCCAGGCCATGCTGCGTGACGAGCCGGGGGTGCTCTCGGCGATCTTAAATAGCTTTGCCGCTTCCGGGGCAAATATTCTCACCATCAACCAGACCATCCCAACGGACGGAGTGGCGGCGGTGACGGTGACGGCGGAGACCTCCGGCATGCGCGCCACGCTGGAGGAGCTCACGCGCGACCTGAGAAATCAGACCGGCGTGGTCAAGCTGGAGATATTGGCCGGATGAACGGCGGCCGAGGGCGCAGGTCCCCGGCAACAGAAGGAGCAGACCGGCGGTCCCGGTCAGGAAAGAGGGGAGTCAGAAAGATTATGGTCAATGTAGCAATTTTGGGCTTCGGCACCGTCGGCTCCGGCGTGGCGGAGGTCATCCACAAAAACGGCCAGCATATTTCTGAGCGCGTGTCCAACCAGATCGCGCTGAAATATATCCTGGACATCCGAGATTTTCCGGACAGTGTCTTTGCAGACAAGATCGTCCACGATTTCTCCGTGATCGAGCGCGACCCCACCGTCGGCGTGGTGGTGGAGACCATCGGCGGGGCGACCATCGCCCTGGACTACACCCGCCGCGCCCTGCTGGCGGGCAAGAGCGTGGTCACGTCCAATAAAGAACTGGTGGCCACCCATGGCTATGAGCTGATGCAGCTGGCGAAGGAGAAGAACGTCTCCTACCTCTTTGAGGCGAGCGTCGGCGGCGGCATCCCGATTCTCAAGCCGATCCGCACCTGTCTGGCGGCCAATGAGCTCAGCGAGATCACCGGCATTTTGAACGGCACGACCAACTATATCCTCACCCGGATGATCCGCGCCGGGCTCTCCTTTGAGGAGGCGCTGCGCGAGGCGCAGGCCAACGGCTACGCGGAGCGCAATCCCGCCGCCGACATCGAGGGGCACGACGCCTGCCGCAAGATCTGCATCCTCGCCTCGCTCGCCTTTGGCCGGCAGATCTCGCCCGACCAGGTGCCGACGGAGGGAATCACCTCCATCACCCTGGCCGACGTAGAATATGCCAGGAGCGCCGGGATGAAGATCAAGCTGCTCGGCCGGGCGATCCGCCGCCCGTCGGACGGGAAGGTGTGCGCCTACGTCGCGCCGCATCTGGTGCGCGATGAGTCGCCGCTGGCCAACGTCGAGGGCGTGTTCAACGCCATCTCGGTGGTGGGCGACGCCATCGGGGACGTGATGTTTTACGGCCAGGGGGCGGGCAAGCTGCCCACCGCCTCCGCCGTAGTGGCCGACGTGATGGACGCGGCCAAGCACATGTGTTATCTGAAGAGCAACTGCTGGGCCGCCGGCGGGCCGGATGTGGTCTTCTCCCAGGAGGAGATCGCCAGCCGCTGGTATGCCCGCGTGACGGGCGGGGCGCCGGTGGAGGGCGCGCGGCAGCTCTCCGGGGCCTCGGACGCCGCGGCGGGGGAGACCGCCTGGCTCACCGACGAGGCGCTGCGCCCCGCCGAGGTCCGCGCCCGGCTGGCCGGACATGAGGTGAAGAACCTCTACCGCGTGCTGGACTGACAGCGGCGGAACCGGGGAGGGGCGCATGCCCGTCCCGGAAAGACTCAAAGAGATGGAGGGACCCATATCCATGGGACTGATTGTTCAGAAATTTGGCGGCACCTCGGTGGCCAACGCCGAGCGCCTGCGCAACGTTGCGCGTATCATCACGGAGACCTACAAGGCCGGCAACGATGTCGTCGCGGTTCTCTCCGCCCAGGGGGATACGACGGATGAGCTGCTGGAGAAGGCTGCGGAGATCAACCCTCGCGCCTCCAAGCGGGAGATGGATATGCTCCTGTCCACCGGCGAGCAGGTCTCCATCGCCCTGTGTGCCATGGCCATCGAGGCGATGGGCTATCCGGTCATCTCGCTGACCGGCTGGCAGGTGGGCATGAAGACCAATCGCAACTACGGCGACGCGCGCATCACGCGGATCGACAAGGACCGCATTGTATCCGAGCTGGGCCAGCGGCGGATTGTGCTGGTGGCCGGCTTCCAGGGCATCAACCGCTTTGACGACGTGACCACCCTCGGCCGCGGCGGCTCGGATACCTCCGCCGTCGCCCTGGCGGCGGTGCTGCACGCGGACCTCTGTCAGATCTATACCGACGTGGACGGCGTCTACACCGCCGACCCCCGCCTGGTCAAGGACGCCAAGAAGCTCGACGAGATCACCTATGACGAGATGCTGGAGCTGGCGACCCTGGGCGCGCAGGTGCTGCACAACCGCTCGGTGGAGATGGCGAAGAAATACCAAGTGAATCTGGAGGTGCTCTCCAGCTTTTCCGGGAACCCCGGTACCAAAGTCAAGGAGGTTGTCAAAACCATGGAAAAATCTCACATCAGCGGTGTGGCGAAGGATAAGAATATTGCCCGCCTGGCCCTGGTCGGCCTGGCCGACAAGCCGGGCATCGCCTTTAAGATCTTCTCTCTCCTGGCCCGTGAGAAGATCAACGTGGACATCATCCTTCAGTCCATCGGGCGCGGAGAGAGCAAGGACATCAGCTTCACCGTCGCCCGCTCCGACCTGGAGCGCGCGACCGAGATTCTGGACCGCCACCGCGAGAGCCTCGGCTTTGAGCGCATCGAGGTCAACGCCAAGAGCGCGAAGGTCTCTATCGTCGGCGCCGGTATGATCAACAGCCCCGGCGTGGCTGCCAAGATGTTTGAGGCGCTCTACGACGCCGGCATCAACATCAACATGATCTCCACCAGCGAGATCAAGGTCTCCGTCCTGGTGGACGAGAGCGATGCGGACCGCGCGGTGCAGGTGATTCACAACCGCTTTTTCCGCGAGTTCGGAGGGCGAAACTGAGCCAATCGGCGACGGCCGGACCGGGAGAATACCTCGGTCCGGCCGTTTTTGTCTGAGCGGACGCTCGGACGGGCATCCTGTATGCAGGAAGAAGACGGGAGGGAAGCGAATGAAAAAGATTGCCATTGTGACCGGAGCCTCCTCCGGGCTGGGACAGGCTTTCGCGCGCGAGCTGGACCGCCAGGGAGGGCTGGACGAGATCTGGCTCGTCGCCCGGCGGGAGGAGCGGCTGCTCCGGCTGGGGCGCGAGCTGGTCACGCCGTCTCGCCCGTTCGCCCTCGACCTGACGCGCCAGGAGAGCGTACTGCGCCTGCGCGGCCGGCTGGAGGAGGAGCGGGCGGACGTGCGCGTCCTGATCAACGCGGCAGGCTTTGGCAAATTCGGCACCTACGCGGATATGACGCTGGAGGAGACGCGGGCGATGATCGACCTGAACTGCCGCGCGGCGGTGGAGCTGACGGCAGTTACGCTGCCGCACATGGGGCGCGGCGGCCGGGTGCTGGAGATCTGCTCCTCCGCCGCCTTTCAGCCGCTGCCTGGCTTCAACGTCTATGCGGCGGGCAAGGCGTTTCTGATGCGCTACAGCCGGGCGCTGCGCTGGGAGGTTGCCCCGCGCGGCATCCGGGTGGTGGCGGTCTGCCCCGGCTGGATCCGCACAGAGTTTATGGCCATCGCCCGCGACACAAAGAACGGCCAGACCGTCCGCCATTTTCCCTTTGCCCTGGACGCAGAGACGGTGGCGCGGCGCGCCCTGCGCGCGGGCCGGTTTTGCGCTGTGACCACCTGCGGCCTGCCGGCGGCGGTGCAGCGCCTGGCGAGCAAGCTGCTGCCGCACTGGCTCATTATGGCCTGCTGGGAAGTACTGCGAAAAATTTGACGGAAAGACAAAAAATGTCCCGGAGGAGCGGTTCCTTCGGGACATTGTCATGCAAAGGGTCAGTCCAGATCGCACAGGATCTGATAGCCGCCCTTTTCCATATAGCCGTTGAGGGGATAGACCACCTCGTCCTCAGCGTAGTACCAGAAGAGATAGCGCGCCTTGGACACGTCGTAGTCCCCGTGGTGATAGGGCAGGTTGGGCTTCTGGCAGAGGAAGGAGAGCTTCCAGTTGCCTGCCTCCGGCCGGGGCGTCAGATCGGGGACGGTGCCGTCCATCAGGTGGGTAAACGCCGCGTCGAGCAGGTTGACGTGGCAGTAGTGGTAGATCAGATTCCACATGTGGCAGCCGTCCAGCCGGGGCGTGACCTCCAGGATGACGGGGCGCACACCGCCGTCCAGCTTGAGCTGGACATAGACCGGCCCGTCGGCGATATGCAGACGCTCCATCGCCGCGCGGGTGATCTCCACCGCCGCACGCTGCACTTCGGGCGAGGCGGCGCGGGAGGGGAGCAGATGTTCCTTAATAATGCCGCCCGGCAGATCCTCATAGACAATCCGGTCAGAGACGATGGCGAATTTCAGCTCGCCGCCGGCCAGATAGGCGTTGACCGAGATCTCCGGCCCATCCACAAACTGTTCCAGAATGACCTTTCCTTCGACAGAATAGCCCAGCGACTGGGCAAAGTGAGCGCGGATATCCTCCGTGCTGTCCACGCGGAAGCAGCCGCGCTGCCCCTGCGAGTCCACCGGCTTCATCATGGCCGGGAAGGCGGTGTGCTCCAGCGCCTCTTCCAGACAAGAGCAGACGGAAAAGGGGATGTTGCCGGTAAAGTCTGTGCCCAGCGCCTGGCGCATCCGGTACTTGGACTGACAGACGGCGGCCGCCTCGGAAGAGAGAAAATGCGGCAGACCGAGCTGCTCGCTGGCGGCCATGACCGTCGGCATGGCGAGATCGGAGCCGACGGAGTAAATCGCCTCGACGCCGGCGCGCCTGGCGTACGCGGCGACGGCCGCCTTGTCCTTAATGTCGATCTGGACAAAGCGGTCCAGGTAGCGGATGCCGTGGTCAGCGGTGGTGTAGCTGCACGCGTGGACCTCCCAGCCCCTGGACTTGCAGTATTGAATGGCGTCAATTTGGGCGTTGCCTGCGCCCAGAATCATAATTTTTCTCATTCCGGATGTCCTCTCTCCTCCGTCAAAATAAACCGGATATACGGCGATGGGCAGCTGCCCAAAGGTCACACACCGCTGATTATAACACAGAAGGCAGAAAAAGCAATGGAAAAGACCTGAAGAAATCTGAAAGACGGGGCGGACAGAGATTTTCTTGTCCCGATTTAGTCAGCTGTCCGGCTGCGGCCGCCCCGACCGGGCAGGCGGCGGATTGACCCGCTCGCCGCGCTCACCAGCACCAGCAGCGGAATGACCTCCAGCCGCCCGAGCAGCATGTCGGCCGTGAACACCAGCTTGGACAGGGAGCTGTAAAAGCTAAAGTTGAGCGTCGGTCCGACCAGGTTCAGCCCAGGCCCCACATTGTTGTAGCAGGTGGCCAGGGCGGAAAAATTGGTGACCAGGTCATATCCCTCCAGGCTGACCACCATCAGCGAGAGCACGAAGGTGAGGAAATAGGCCACCAGATACAGCAGCATGGAGCGGATTATCTCCTCTCCCACCACAGCGCCGTTGAGGCGGAAGCGGGAGATCATCCGCGGATGCATCAGCCGCCGGAGCTCGGTGCGCAGATATTTGAACAGGATAATCCAGCGGGAGACCTTGATGCCGCCGCCCGTGCTGCCGGCGCAGGCGCCAATGAACATCAGCAGGATCAGGACCGTGTGTGACAGCTTGGGCCAGAGGTCAAAGTCCACCGACATAAAGCCGGTGGTTGTAATAATGGAGACCACCTGGAAGGCGCTGTGCCGGAACACCTCCTCCAACGTGGGGAAGAGGTTGCGGATGTCCCACATAATCAGCGCCGTAGCCGCGGCAATCACGATCAGGTACCACCGCATCTCCTCGTACAGGAGGGCCGTGCGGAATTTGCGCAGCAGGAGCAGGTAGTAGACGTTGAAGTTGATCCCAAAGAGCAGCATGAAGATGGTGACGACATACTGCAGATAGGGGCTGTAGCCGGACATGTTGGAGTTGAGCACGGCAAAGCCGCCGGTGCCTGCCGTGGAGAAGGAGGTGGTGATCGCCTCAAAAAAGGGCATTCCCCCTGCCAGGAGCAGCAGCAGCTCCGCCAGCGTCAGCACGGTATAGATGACGTAGAGCAGGGCGGCGCTCTGCCGGACCTTGGGCACCATCTTTTCCACGGACGGACCGGGGGACTCAGCGCGCATGAGGTGGATATTTCGCCCGCTGCTCAGCGGCAGAATGGCCATCATGAACACCAGGATCCCCATACCCCCCAGCCAGTGGGTAAAGCTGCGCCAGAACAGGCTGGATTTGGACAGCGCTTCCACGTCTGAGAGAATGGTCGCGCCGGTGGTGGTGAAGCCCGAGGCCGTCTCAAAGATGGCGTCGATCGGGTCGGGGATATCCCCGGTGAAGATGAAGGGGAGCGCGCCGAGCACGCTGATCAGGATCCAAGTCAGCGCCACGCAGACGAAGCCATCGCGCGCGTAGAACTGTCCCGAGGCGGGCCGCTTCCGCCCGGCGGCGATGGCATAGCCCAGCGCCAGATACAGTGCGGCCAGCGCGAGGTAGACCATTCCCTCCGACTCCTGGTACACCAAGGCGACCAGGCAGGATGGCAACAGGAACAGCCCCTCAAAACAGGTCACCCAGCCCAGGATATGTACAGTCATCCGGATATTCATCGCGAGGACTCCAGGCGGGACTCCCGGGACGGGCGGGAGGCGGCGCGGCCGCGCAGAATGTCGGTGATATCGCTCAGGCCGCTCCGGCTGGTGACCACCACGACGTTGTCGTGCATCAGCAGCCGGTCGGTGCCGCGGGGGTTAAACACCCGCCCCTTGCGCACGATGGCGCACACGAGGACATCCGGGCGGATGTCGAGATCCTGCAGCGGCGTGTCCAGCACCGGCGAGGGGGATTGGATATGAAATTCCAGCGCCTCCACCCGGCCGCCGAGGATGCGGTAGAGCGTCTCGACGTTGCTGCCGCGGGAATTCTCCATGGCCCGGATGTACTGCAAAATCTGGCTGGCCAGCAGCTCCTTGGGGCAGACGACGCTGCCCAGCTCCATCCGCCGCAGCACCTCCTCAAACGGGGGACGGGAGAGCTTGGTCACCAGCCGGGCCGACGGGTTGTAGATGGAAGTGAGCATGGAGAGCATCATGTTCTCCACGTCCATCCCGGTCGCCGAGACGACGGACTGCGCCTGCGCCAGTCCCTCCTCCAGCAGCAGGTCGCGGTTCAGACTGCTGCCGTGGATGACCATCGCCGACGGCAGGTGCTCGCTGAGATATTCGCACCGCTGCTCGTCCGCCTCCAGGATCTTGACCGACAGGTTCATTGCCGCCAGCTGCGTGGCCAGATAGTGGGAGATGCGACCGCCGCCGATGAGAAAGACGTCGTGCACCTGCCCGGCGGCCATGCCGATCTTCTGGAAAAAGAGAGAGGTCTCCTTGGGCGCGCCGACAATGGAGATGACGTCTCCCGCCTGAAAGACGAAGTCACCCTTCGGGATGTGGACGTCCTGACCGCGCTCCACCGCGCAGACGAGCACCTGCGTGCGCAGCCGCCGGTTCATCTGCGCCAGCGGCATCCCGATGAGCACGGAGCGCGGCCCGGGGGAGAAGGTGAGCAGCTCGGTGCGGCCACCGGCAAAGGTGGAGATCTCGATTGCCTCCGGCGTGCGCAGCAGGCGGGAGATCTCGGTGGCAGCGGTCAGCTCGGGATTGATAATCATCGAGATGCCGAGCCGTGCGCGCAGATAGGCGCTCTCCTTGAAGTAGGTAAAATCCTGCACCCGGGCGATGGTGGCGATGTCACGCCCCGTCTGCTTGGCGATGACGCAGCAGAGGAGGTTGACCTCATCCTGCCCGGTGACGGCGATGAGCACGTCGGCATTGGCAATCCCGGCCTCCTGCAAAAGCTGGAAGCTGGTGCCGTTTCCCGCGCAGCCGATCACGTCACTGTTGTCGATGACGGCCTGCAGCCGCTCCCGGTCCTGGTCGATCACGGTGACGTCGTAGGACTCCCGGCTAAGCTGGTCGGCGAGGGTTGCGCCGATCTTGCCGCAGCCGACGATCATGATGTTCATGCTGCCTTGTCACTCTTTTCTCATTGAGATGGGAACAATATAGCACAAATGCGCTGCCCTGGCAACTGCCACATTGAGCGGGCGATCTCTACCGGGATTCAAGCGCGCGGCGTTGTGGGGTGGGGGTGGATGTGATATAATGCTCTTACAGAAAGGGGGAGAGACATGTGAGACAAACGATCTCCTGGCACTCCGGCTGCCTGGACGAGATAGAGCTGGTCTACGAGCGCGCCGAACGGGAGGAACACCTCGGCGCGGAGCTGGAAGCGCTGGAATGTCAGGCACTGGAGGAGGCGCGGCGTAGCTGCGGCCTGCTCCGGACAGCGGAGGGGCCGCTCACGCCGGAGCAGTTTGACGCCATGCCGGCGAGTGCGCGGGAGCAGGTGCTCTGCCGGCTGGGCCGGGCGGGGGTTGCGGGGATGGACCTCGATCTCCCCGCTGCCGCCGTCCACGTGAAACTCAGCCCGCTCTTCGGACAGGTGATGGCCTGCTCCATTTTTGTGCTGCTCAACTCGTTGGAGAAGCTGGACGGGGGATTTAGCGAGCGCATCTCCGGCCAGGCAACCCTGACGCTGCACGTCCCGCTCGGGGCGCGCCGTGGCCTGATGCGCTGGGAGATGCTCCTCATGGGCCTGTATCCCTGGATCAAGTGCCGGGAGGAGGCTTCCGATCAGGCCGCGGTCTCTGCCCCGCCCGCCGGACCGGCGCAGGCGTCTCCCGCCGTCACTCCGGAGGAGAAGGCCGCCGCAACGCCGCAAAAGCCGGAGAAGAGAGGCTTTCTTGCCCGTCTCTTTGGGAAAAAGTGAACAGAAGGAGGGAGAGAGGATGGGAAATGACTATGCCTTTGGCAACACCCTGACCCGGCTGCGCACGGCGCGCGGCCTCACCCAGGCGGAGCTGGCGGCCAAGCTGGGCGTGACGGACAAGGCGGTCTCCAAGTGGGAGAATGGCAGGGCCAAGCCGGGTCTGGACACCCTGCGCCGCCTGGCGGCTCTTTATGATCTGCCGGTGGGAGAGCTACTGGAGCTGCGTGAGCGCGCCCCGGCCGGAGAGATCACCAAAATTGTGGTCACCGGCGGCCCCTGCGCGGGAAAATCCACCGCGATGAGCTGGATTCAGAACGCCTTTTCCCAGATGGGCTACACCGTCCTCTTTGTCCCGGAGACGGCAACCGAGCTGATCGGCGGCGGCGTTGCCCCCTGGACTTGCCGGAGCAATCTGGACTACCAGCGGTGCCAGATGAAGCTCCAGCTCGAAAAGGAGCGGGTCTTCCGCCAGGCGGCGGAGGGGATGCCGGGCGGACGGATCCTGATCGTCTGCGACCGAGGCGCGCTGGACAACCGCGCCTATATGGACGAGGGGGAGTTTGCCGCGGTGCTCGCAGAGCTCGGGACCAATGAGGTGGAGCTGCGCGACGGCTACGACGCCGTCTTCCACCTGGTCACGGCGGCGAAAGGGGCGGTAGAGTTCTACACGACGGCCAACAACGCCGCACGGACGGAGACGCCGGAGGAGGCGGCCGCCCTCGACGACCGCCTGATCGCGGCTTGGACAGGCCATCCGCACCTCCGGGTGATCGGGAATACCACCGGCTTTGAGGAGAAGATGCGCCGCCTGATCGCTGAGATCGCCGCCTTTCTCGGCGAGCCGGAGCCGGTGGAGCTGGAGCGCAAATATCTCATCGCCTATCCCGACCGCGCCTGGCTGGAGGCGCAGCCCAACTGCCGCCGGGTGGAGATCATCCAGACCTACTTAAACAGCGCTGAGGGCGAGGAGGTCCGCGTTCGCCAGCGGGGGAGCGATGGGCATTATGTATACTATAAGACGGTCAAACGCCGGGTGGACGACCTGCGCCGGGTGGAGGTAGAGCGCCGTCTCACCCAGGAGGAATATCTCCGAGCGCTCATGGAGGCGGACAGCACCCGCCGCCAGATCCGCAAGACCCGCTACTGCCTGACCTATGACGGCCAGTATTTTGAGATCGACCTCTACCCCTTCTGGCAGGATCAGGCCATTTTGGAGATCGAGCTGCGCCGGGCGGATGAGGAGATCCGTTTTCCCCCTCAGATTCGCATCCTGCGCGAGGTGACGGGAGAGGAGGCCTATCAAAACGCCGGCCTGGCCCGCATCTGACATAGAAAAAGCAACCGCCCGGCATCCGTTGAAATGCCGGGCGGCTAGACTGTCAAAAAGCATGTTTTGAGATTTTAAATGCAGACTAAAAGTTTAGAAAGCCCTCCGCAGGAGTTTTGTTGCGTCAGCAACAAAATAAAGTGAAATATCGTTTTTGGGACGGGCATGTACCGGCCCAAAAACACAGG
>DGYMR06203__coassemble_1433_pt1 | contig 14891 bp, 13 predicted proteins | sample DGYMR06203__metabat2_low_PE_036 | metagenome-assembled genome bin DGYMR06203 | reverse complement strand
ACAAGAGCATCCAGCTCGCCGCCATCGCCAAGCTGCGCGCCTCCAACCTGAAGGAGGAGAGCAATCTGCGCGCCGCCTATGTGGAGCTGGGCAAGATGTATTTCGCCGACCACGGCGCCGACCCGGACGAGGCGTATGTCTCCGTCTGCTCCCTGATTGGGGACATCCAGGCGGCCATCGCCGCCAACAACGCCAAGATCGCCGAGCTGAAGGTCTCCCCCGAGGTCGCCGTCGAGGTGGAGGTCGAAGCGGAGGAGGCCGAGGCGGAAGCCGCGCCGGAGGAGGCCCCCGCCGAGGAGGCGCCCCCCGCCCCCGAGACCTCGGAGAAGGACGACGACGGGGACTACGGCTTTACCGGCTGAGCACGGCGCACAACTTCATCTGTCTGATATTTTGCGGACCGCGGGTATCCCCGCGGTCCGTGCTTTTTTATTCGTCCTATTCGTCCAGTGAGATCCGGCGCGTGCACAGCCGGTCGAGCAGGGCGCGCTCGTGGCTGACAATCAGCAATCCCAGGCCGCGCTCGCGCGCCTCGTCCAGGAGGAAGGCCCAGAGCTGGGCCTGGGTGATGGGGTCGAGCATGGCCGACAGCTCATCGCAGAGCAGATAGCGCACCTGGGGCCGCAGCGCGCGCGCCAGGCAAAAGCGCTGCAGCTCGCCGCCGGAGAGCTCGGAGGGGTAGCGGTCCAGCCAGCCCGGCTGGATGCCGAGCGCGTCGAGCAGCCGCCTAGGGACCGGCCCGGCCTCATAGAGCGTCTCGCGCAGCTTGAGGAGGGGGTCCACGGCGCTCTCCGGGTGCTGCCAGATCATCTGCACCGGAGCGAATCCGCGCCAACGCGCCGGCGGCACGCCGTCTGCGAGCACCTGGCCGGCGGTCGGGCGCTCATACCCGGCCAGCAGCTTGCACAGCGTCGTCTTGCCGCGCCCGCTCGCGCCGCCGAGGCCCAGCCGTTCGCCGGGCGCGAGGGTGAGGGAGATGTCGCGCAGCACCTCGCCGCCCCGCCGCCGGTAACGGAAGGAGAGATTTCTCGCCTCCAGGCTCATCGCGCGTCCCCTCCCTCCGGATCGTGGCAGCGCACCCTGCCGCCCGCAAACGCCCGCTCCTCCGGCGCACGTTCCCGGCAGTCCGGACGGCAGCGGGGGCAGCGCGGGGCGAACCGGCATCCACCTGTAATCTCTCCCGGGTAGGGCTGCGTCCCCGCCAGTGGGAGAAAGCCGTTTCGCGGCAGCGCCGCCCAGAGCGCGCGCGTATAGGGGTGGCGCAGGCGGCCAGCGGCAAAATCCCCGGCGGCCGCCTCCTCCACCGTCTGCCCCGCGTAGAGGACGACGACCCGGTCGGCCACCGTCAGCGCCAGCTCCAGGTCATGTGTGATAAAGAGCACACCCGCCCCGTCCGCCGCCAGGTCGCGAAAGTGGCCCAGCACGCGCGCCGCGGCGCGGGCGTCCAGGCCGGACGTCGGCTCGTCGGCGATCACCAGGCGGGGCCGCTCCATCGCCGCCGCGGCCAGCAGCACCCGGCGCGCCATGCCGCCGGAGAGCTCGAAGGGATAGAGGCGCTCTGTCTCCTCCCCCAGGCCGTAGCCGGCCAGGGCAGCCCGGCTGGCGGCCCGGTCGGCAGGGCGGCGGCTGCCCCGCCGCAGCTGTGCGCCCACCGTCTCCAGCGGGTCAAGCCAGGTGACCCCCTGCGGGACGAGGACGATCTCCCGCCCGCGCAGGGTCTTGGCCCGCGCCTCGTCCAGCGGCGCGCCGCGGTAACGCAGCCCGCCGCCCATCCGGGCGTTGTAGGGCAGGATGCCGAGAATCCCGTGCGCCAGCAGGCTCTTGCCCGAGCCGCTCGCGCCCACCACGGCCACCACCTGCCCGGCCGCGACGGTCAGGGAGAGGTCGTCGAGCACCTGCAGCGCCCGGCGGCGCAGGCCGGAGGCGTATTGCACAAAGGTGAGCGAGAGATGCTCCACCTCCAAAATCTGTTCCATCCGTCCCACCTCCTATTCGTGCGCCGCCGACGGGTCGAGCAGGCGGCGCAGCCGCTCCCCCATCACGGCAAAGAGCATGACCAGCGCCGCCAGCGCGAGGCCGGGAAAGAGGGCCAGCCACCACCGCCCCGTCGTCAGGTAGCGCATGCTCTCGGAGAGGATGACCCCGATGGCCGGCTGCTCGGAGGACAGGCCGAAGCCGAGAAAGGTCACGCTCGCCTCGTGCAGGATGGCGTGCGGGAACTGGAGGACCAGCCCGGTGAGAAACTGCCCCAGCAGGTGGGGGAGGATGTGCCGCCGCACCAGCCCCAGCCGGGAGACGCCCAGGTGCGCCGCGGTGCGGAGATAGACCGCCTCGCGCAGCTGAATCACCTCGCCGCGCAGCAGCCGGGCCAGCGACGGCCAGTGGCTCAACGAGACGCCGGCCACCACGCCCCAGAAGCCCCGCCCGCAGGCGAGGGAGATCAGCAGCATGAGCAGGATATGGGGGATACCCATCATCAGGTCCATCAGCCAGCTGAGCACCGCGTCCACCCGGCGGCCCAGCGTGGCGGCCGCCAGGCCGATCGCCGCGGCGAGCAGAGCGCTGACGGCGGCGGTGAGCACGCCGATGCGGATGCTCAGCGACAGCCCTGCGAGGGTCCGGGCCAGCATATCCCGGCCCAGCCAGTCGGTGCCGAAGGGAAAGCGCAGCGATGGGGCGAGGTTCCGGCGGGTGAAATCCGTCACCATCGCCGCCTCCTCCAGCAGCAGGCCGGCCGCCATCACCGCCAGAATGAGCGCCGCAGCGGCCAGAAAGAGCGCCAGGGTCCGCCGGCGCAGGTTCCAGAACGTCTTCATCGCGCGCGGGCCGCCCCCCTCCGGATGCGCGGGTCCACCGCGCCGTAGAGCAGGTCCGCCGCGAGGCTCCCGGCAAAGACCAGCGCCGCCGTGACCACTGTGATCCCGAGCAGGAGGGGCAGGTCGCTGCCCAGCCCGGCGGTGACGGCCGCCTGGCCCAGGCCGGGATAGGAGAAGGCCTGCTCCACCAGCACCGAGCCACCGATGATCTCCCCGATGGAGGCGAACTGTAGCGTGATGCCGGGCAGGGCGACATTTCGCAGCACATGGCGGCGGACGATGGACGCCGTCCCCTCCCCCCGCGCGCGGGCGTAGAGAATGTAGTCCGACGAGAGCACCTCCACCGTCTTCTCCCGCGTGTGCAGGGCGATGTTGGGCATGCCGGTGAGGCTGAGCGTCAGGGCGGGCAGCACCGCGTGCTGCAGCCGTTCCCAGACCGTCACGCTGTCCGCCGCCGCCCCGATCGGGACGGAGAGCCCGACCGGCAGCCAGCCCAGCCAGACGGCGAACACCATGAGCAGCAGCAGCGCCAGCCAGAACGACGGCGTGCTCGCCAGCAGCAGGCAGGCCCCGCGGATCAGCCGGTCCGGCCAGCGCGCGCGGCAGACCCCCGCCGTCACCCCGAGCGCCAGCCCCAGTACGCCGGCAAACAGCCAGGCGAAGACCAGCACCCCCAGGGAGGCGGCCAGCCGCTCGCCGATCACCTCCACCACCGGCTGGCGGTAGAGCAGCGAGATGCCGAGGTCTCCCCGCAGCGCGCCGCTGAGCCAGTTCCAGTAGCGCTCCAGCGGCGGGGTATCCATCCCCCAGTACGACTCCAGCCGCTCCACCTGCGCCTCGCTCATGGAGCCGAGGGCGACTTGGCCGACGTTGGTCTCCAGCGGGTTGAGCGGCGAGAGCGCCAGCAGCAGAAAGGCCGCAAAGCTCACCCCCCAGAGCAGTAGCGCCATGCGCAGCAGCTTCTTCGCGGCAAATTGCAGGCGGTGTCTCATCTGGGCTCCTCCCTTCCGTTCCCTTGCCCCGGCAGATGCGCCGCGTTCACGACCAGCTCCACTGGTCCACGTTGTTGACGATGGACCAGCCGTGGCCGTGCGGGTGAATCTTCTGTTCGGCGACCTGGAGTCCGTCGCGCACCCAGTAGAGGTGGTCCACATTGACCAGCCAGACCCAGGGGATGTCGCCGTCCTGGGTGACGCCGGTCGTCCCGTCCCACTGAGCGCTCTGCCAGAGGGCATAGGACTCCTCCAAGTCAGTGCTGGCAAGTGCCTGGTCCATCCAGTCGTCCACCGTCCCGTTTGCGTAGGGGGAGTAGCGCGCCGTATCCGCGCCGGGCGCGGTGTGGTAGATGTTATACAGCTCCATCGGCGTGTGCGCGCCCCAGCCCCAGACGAGGGGCTCGGAGAGGGCGCGGTCGTAGGCGGTGTCCCAGCCGACGCCCTCGATGGTGACCTCGATGCCCAGCTCGCCGAGCTGGTTGGCCAGATCCGCCGCCAGCGCCTGGCGTACTGAGTCCTCGCTGGAGTAGAGGATATTCAGCTCGGCGCGCACGCCGTCCTTCTCCCGTACCCCGTCCGTCCCGAGCAGCCAGCCCGCCTCATCCAGCAGGGCGGCGGCCCCCTCCGGGTCGTATGCCACCTCGGAGGCGGGGTTATACCACGGCAGCTGGTCGCACACGCTGTAGGCGGGCGAGCCGTAGCCGTTTAAGACATGCTCGATCATCTCCTCGCGGTCGATGCCGATGTCGATCGCCCGGCGCACACGCACGTCCGCGGTGAAGTCGTTGCCCACCGCGCGGCCCGACTCGTCCGTCCCGGCGGGGACGGCGGGCAGGTTGATGCCGCGGTTGTCCACCGTGTCATAGGCCGCGAGGGTGTAGCCCGCCACGGCCTGGTCGGAGTAGGTCGCGGAGGTGTAGGCCACGTCCACCTCGCCGGCCTGCGCGGCGAGGAAGGCGGCGTCCTCCTCCAAAAAGAGGATGACCACCCGCTTCATCTTCACCTCGCCGCCGTAGTAGTCCGGATTGGCCTCCAAAATGACCTGTTGGCCGCGGTCCCACTGCACGAGCTGGTAGCGCCCCGAGCCGATGGGGTTGGCGCCGTAGGTGGCCGGGTCATAGGCGTGCTCCGGCAGGATGCCCACGATCGCCATGGTGTACGGCCAGATGGAAAAGGGGGTCGCCATGTGGAAGAGAACCGTCGTCTCGTCCACCGCCTCGGCGGAGTCGAGCATGGTGAAGTCGTTGACCGAGCTGGTCTCCTTCACCGTGTTGTAGGTGAAGGCCACGTCGGAGGCGGTGAGGTGCTCGCCGTCGGTGAAATAGGCGTCGTCCCGGATGGTGACCGTCCAGGTCAGGCCGTCGTCGCTCACGGAGTACCCGGTCGCGAGGTCGTAGCCGATGGTGAGGTCGGGGTTGGTGACGGTGAGGGTGCTCTGGATGAGCGGCTCATGCACGTGCTCCCCCGCGCCCCAGCCGTAGGCGGGGTCAAAGCCGGCCTCCGGCTCAGAGGTGGGGCCCATGGCGACCACGACGGTCTCATCGTCCGAACCCCCCGTCTCCCCGGCGCTCTGGGCACGCTCCCCTTCCGGGGCCGCGCCGCAGCCGCCGAGCAGGCCCGCCAGCAGCGCGGCGGCCAGCAGCAGACAGACGACCCTTGGCATGTGCTTTTTTCTCCTCAACGGTGCCCCTCCCTCCGGCGGTAGCGCTCCAGGGCCTCCTGGGCCACCTCGGCGTAGGGGACCTGGTGCGCCCGGGCCAGGCGGGCGGCGTCCTCATACTCCGGCTTGGCGCGGGTGATGCCGCAGCCCTCCGCCGTCTTGATCCGGACGGCGCCCCAGCGGGTCTCCACCTCGGCGCTGCCGGGGGTCAGGAAATACTTGCCGCACCGGCGCGCGCGCAGGCCGTTGCTGGCCGTCTCGCGCAGGACGGCGCGGGCCAGCTCCCCCTCCCGCTCGGGCGCGCACAAGACGGTGAGCACCTGGCCCGCCCGGCCCTTCTTCATCGTGCCCGGCGTGGTGTATACGTCCAGCGCGCCCTGCTCGAGGAGCCTCTCGCAGGCAAACGCGAGGGCCTCCGGCGTCATGTCGTCCAGGTTGCACACCAGCTCGACAATTTCGCCCCGCTCCCCGGCCGACTCGCCCCAGAAGGCGCGCAGGCAGTTGGCCTGTGGGAAGGTCCGGCTGCCGATGCCGATGCCCACTCGCTCGGCCGCCATCGGCGGCATCGGGCCGAAGGCGTCGGCAAAGTGGGTCAGCAGCGCCGCCCCGGTGGGGGTGCACAGCTCCCCCTGCACCGCGCCGCCGTAGACCGGCACGCCGCGCAGCAGGTTCGCCGTCGCGGGCGCGGGCACCGGCAGGACGCCGTGCGCGCAGCGGACCGTGCCGCTGCCGACGTGGACCGGGGAGACAACGATCCGCTCCGGGCGGAGCAGAGAGAGAGCGTAGCACACGCCGGTCACGTCCGCCACTGCGTCCAGCGCGCCCACCTCGTGGTAGTGCACGTCCCCCACCGGGCAGCCGTGGGCCTCCGCCTCGGCGCGGGCGATCGCGTCGTAGACCGCGCGCGCGTCGGCGCGCACCTCCTCCGGGAGGGGGAGGCGGTCGATCAGCGCGCCGATCTCCCCCGGCGTGGCGTGGTGGTGATGATGCGCATGATCGTGATCGTGGGCATGATCGTGCGCATGGTCATGGCCGTGATCGTGCGCGTGGTGATCGTGGACATGGTCCTCCCCATGCCCATGATCGGGATGGGCATGGCCGCCGTCCTGCCCCTCGTCCTCCTCGCGGCCGTGGACGGTCACGCGCATATGGGTCCCGGCGATGCCGCAGGTCGCGCCCCGCTCGGCCGCGACCGCCACGCCGGGCAGGCCGAGGCCGTTCATGGTCTGCAAAAATCCGTCCTTGTCCTCCAGCAGTTCGTAGAGGGCCGCCAGCAGCATGTCGCCCGCCGCGCCCATGGAGCACTCCAGATAGAGCGTCTTCATTCCGTCTCCTCCTTGCATCCTTCCATCTGATTGATCCGGCTGGCGAGATAGCCCGCGCCGAAGCCGTTGTCGATATTCACCACGCTGCACCCCGAGGCGCAGGAGTTGAGCATGGACAGCAGGGCGGACAGGCCGCCAAAGCTCGCCCCGTAGCCCACGCTGGTGGGCACCGCGATCACCGGGCAGTCCACCAGACCGCCGACCACCGAGGCGAGTGCCCCCTCCATCCCCGCCACGGCGATCACGCAGCGCGCGCGCATGAGCACGTCGAGCTGGGAGAGCAGGCGGTGCAGCCCGGCCACGCCGACGTCATAGAGCCGGGTGACGCGGTTGCCCAGCACCTCGGCGGTGAGGGCGGCCTCCTCCGCCACCGGCTGGTCGCTCGTGCCGCCGGTGGCGACCACGATCTGCCCCACCTGCCGCCGCGGGGCGGGATGGGCGACGCCGAGGCGCGCCACAGCGTGGTATTCCAGCGGGACGGCCTGGGCCACCTGGCGCGCCGCCTCCTCCCCCATCCGGGTGATGAGGATATTCCGGCAGCCCCGCTCCCCCATCGCCGCGGCGATGCCGGCGATCTGTTCCGGGGTCTTGCCCGCGCCGTAGATCACCTCCCCCGCGCCCTGGCGCACGGCGCGGTGAAAGTCCACCTTCGCATAGCCCAGGTCGGCAAACGGCTCCTGCTTGAGCGCGAGCAGGGCGTCCTCCGGGGCGGTCTGACCCGCCGCGACGGCGCGCAGCAGGGCGAGAATGTCATGTCGGTTGTCCAAAGTTTCCCCCTCCTCATCGTGACGGCTGCCGGCCTGCCAGGTCGAGCAGCACATGGCCAGCATAGGGCCGCAGCGCGCTTACAATCTCCTCCCGCCGCTCCAGGACGAGCGGGAGCTGCACCCCGGTCACCTCCAGGCGGATGTCCTCCCCCGCCAGGCGGGCGCGGAAATCGGAAAAGCCCAGCGCCGCGAGGGCCTGCTCCGCCCCCTCCGCGCGGCGCAGCAGCGCCCCGGTCACCGGCCGGCCGGTGGGCACGCGGGTGGCCAGGCAGGCATAGGCCGGCTTGTCCCAGGTGAACAGCCCCGCCTCCCGCGAGCGGCGGCGCACCTCCTCCTTCGTGACGCCGCACTCTCGCAGCGGCGAGCGGACCCCCAGCTCGCGCAGGGCACGTATCCCGGGGCGGTCGGCGGCATCGTCCGAGGCGTTGGTCCCGTCCATCAGGACATCGCAGCCGTCCGCGCGCGCCGCCTCCCACAGCCGGGTGAAGAGGGCGCGCTTGCAGTGATAGCAGCGCTCCGGCCCGTTGGCCGCCACCTCCGGCACGGCGAAGATGTCCACGTCCACCACCGTGAGCGGCACATCCAGCTCCTCCGCCAGGCACAGGGCGTCGCGCCGCTCAAAGGCCGGCTGGAAGGGGGTGCGGACATAGTAGGCCCGCACCCGGCAGCCGCAGCGCCGGGCGGCCCAGAGCAGAAAGGCGGAGTCCGTCCCCCCGGAAAAGGCCAATGCCGGGCGGGGATGGGCGGCGAAAAATTCCTCCAAGGTCATCGTTTTCCCTCCAAACAGCACAACAGGAAGACGCCTGCACCCCTGCTGGGGCGCGGACGCCTTCCTGGCATCGTCTTCGCGCAAATGCAAGCATTTGCGCGAGTTTGCAGTCTCGCTGCGCGCACTCGCTACGCTCACACACTTGCGAGACTATCAGTATTTTTGGCCCGGTACACGCCCGTGCCAAAAATGAATTGGACTCTATTTGGCTCTTCGAGCCAAACTCGGTGAGACCTTTTTTGACACGCTGCTATCTATCGCTATGCCGTCTCGGACAGGACAAACCCTGGCGCGCCGTCCGGCTTCCTGCCGGTTTTCCGCCCGACGGCTCTCTGCCGGGGCGCTGGCGCGCGTCTCAGGTACTCGCTGCGCGGGAAATCTCCTCCAGGGCGAGGCGGACGGCGCGGCCCAGCGCGTCCTCCAGCTTGCAGTCCTCCGCGCCGGCGATGCGCACGCCGCAGCTGGAGGACGGGATCAGAATCTTGACCGCCTCGGACGAGGAGACCGCTTGGGCCATGCGGGCCGTGACCTCGCCCAGGATCCCGTCGGCGAGCACGATGCCCACCGGGCCGAGGATCAAGTCGGCGCGCGCGGCCTGCACACAGGCGGCGTTCTCCCCCGTGGCCCCCTGTGCCGCGCCGGCGCGCAGCATGCTGGCCGTGGCCATGGAGTTGGTGCCCACGCACAGCAGCCGGCAGTTCTCCGGCAGCGCGCCGGCCAGCTGCCGGATCAGCCGCACGCCGATGCCGCCGCCCTGGCCGTCCATCACCAGAATGTGATAATCCCCTGTCTTTCCGGGCAATTCCTTCACCTGCCTGTCCATTCTGGTTTGGATTCTAGCATATGGAGTCCACTCCAGTCAAGGCCCGCGCCGCCGCTTGGCGTGTCGACCTTGTCGACACGTTCGAACAAAATCTACGATTTTGTTCGAAATGTGCGGCCGAACCGCGCGCCCCTGCGGGGCACACTCCCGGCCTCCCTGTGTTTTTGGGCCGGTACACGCCCGTCCCAAAAACGAAATTTCACTCTATTTTGTTGCTATCGCAACAAAACTCCTGCGGAGGGCTTTCTAAACTTTTCGCCTTCATTTGAAATCTTAAAACATGCTTTTCGACAGTCTGCGCTTTTCTCCTCCGTCACGCGGCGAAACTTTTCCGGCGTTTTTTGCTTGACATGGAGTTCACTCCATGCCGTACAATACTGTTGTCAAAGGAACTGACAGCGCGCGGCCTGAAGGCCGCCGGAGTGACGAAGGAGGATGTCACAGATGAAATCCAAGGTCTACTTTACCCGTGAGCTCACCCCCGACGGGCTGATGCGCGCCTATGAGGCGCTCGGCGTCACCCTCCCGGGCAAGCTCGCCGTCAAAATCTCCACCGGCGAGCCGGGCGGGCACAACTTCCTGCAGCCCGGGCTGATCGGCAAGCTGGTGGGCGCGCTGAACGGCACCATCGTCGAGTGCAACACCGCCTATGCCGGGCGCCGCAACACCACCGCCGAGCACTGGAAGTCGATTGAGGAGCACGGCTTCCCCACCATCGCCCCGTGCGACATTATGGACGAGGAGGGGGAGATCGCCCTGTCGGTGGCCAACGGCTTCCACCTGAAGGAGAACTATGTCGGCGCGCACCTGGCAAATTACCAGTCCATGCTGGTCCTCTCCCACTTCAAGGGCCATCTGATGGCCGGACTGGGCGGCGCGCTGAAGAACATGTCCATCGGCGTCGCCTCCGCCCACGGCAAGATCAATATCCACACCGCCGGGAAGGGGTCCACCTTTGAGGACTGCTTCACCACCGAGCAGGACCACTTCCTCGAGTCGATGGCGGACGCCGACGAGAGCGTGATGGACTACCTGGGCCGGGAGAACGTGGTCTATATCAACGTGGCCAACCGCCTGAGCGTGGACTGCGACTGCGACGCCAACCCGCACGAGCCGGAGATGGCGGACATCGGCATCTTCGCCTCCCTCGACCCGGTCGCGGTGGACCAGGCCTGCGTGGACGCGGTCTATCAGTCCCCCGACTCTGGGAAGGCCGCGCTGATTGAGCGGATGGAGTCCCGTCACGGCATCCACACCGTGGAGGCCGCCGCCCAGCTCGGTCTGGGTTCGCGGGAGTATGAGCTCGTCAGCCTGGACGGCTGACACAGCACCATCAGACAGAATCTCTTGCCGCCGGGCGCAGCAATGCGCCCGGCGTTTTTCTGTCCCCGCAAGCCGGGCGGCGGGAGTGGGGCAGTCAAAAATGCGTCCTCATTTTCAAAAAGCTCTTGCCATTTCTGAAAAGACTAGTATAATAGAATTAACTAAAAGTGCTTCGCCATACGAAGGACCATGTCCCATGCCGGGTGCCCGGCCGGGGAGACTTTGGATATGATCCGCGCACCGGACGGTCATCCGGCAGCGGCAAGACTGATTTTCTGGAGGCAAAACTGCTATGACTCAACTTCCCTTCAAGCTCCTGTCGGAAGAACACTATGACGAGGAGATGGACCGGCTCCTGCTCCGGCTCGACCAGCTCCGGCAGGCCAGCGGACACTGTGAGCGCAAGCCGGGTCTTGGCATCTACTGGGAGTACTACGCGCCGGACGAGGGCTGTCAGCGCGTGGTGTTTATCAGCCACGGCTTTACCGAATCCACGCTGGAGTACTCCGAGCTGATCTGGTACTTCCTGCGGGCGGGATACGGCGTCTTTATCTGCGACCATATGGGGCATGGGAAGTCCTATCGCCTGCTCAATGAGCGCTGGCTGACGCATGTCACCTCCTTTGACGAGTACATTGAGGATATGCATCATCTGATGGACAGGGTCGTCCTGCCGCGCACCGAGGGGAAGACCCGCTATCTCTTCGGCCACTCTATGGGCGGGGCGATCGCCATGCTCTATCTGGAGCGCTATCCGGGACAGTTTACGCGCGCCGTCCTCTGCTCCCCGATGGTCGCCCCGGTGGCGGGCAATTTCCCCGATCTGGTGGGCAGCGCGCTGGCGAACTTCATGTGTGCCATCGGACGGGGCGAGCACCGGATTCCCATCCAGAAGCCCTTTGACGGCCAGGACCATTGGGCCGCCAACAACTGTACCACCTCCCGTGCGCGCTACCTCTGGTACCTCGAGCGCCAGCGCCAGGACCAGGACCGCCAGAACTCCACCGCCACCTACTCCTGGGCCAAGGAGGCAGTCCAGGTCCGCTACCCCATCCTCGCCCAGGCGGACAAGGTGACCATCCCCGTGTTGCTCTGCCAGGCCAGCATGGACACCATCGTCCAGCTCGAGCCGCAGGACGAGCTGGTAGAGCGCCTTCCCAAAGGGGAGAAGATCGTCTATCCCTACGCCAAGCACGAGATCTACCGCAGCGCCAATCCCACACTGGAGAAATTCCTGCTGGATGTGCTCACCTTCCTGGAGGGCTAGGCCCTCTTCGCGCAAATGCAAGCATTTGCGCGAGTATGCAGTCTCGCTGCGCGTACCCAAGGGGCATTTCCGCGCCACCTTTGGCGGCTTGGTCACACTCCCTTCGGTCGCACACTTGCGAGACTATCAGTATTTTTGGCCCGGTCAAGGTGAATCGCCCCGTAGGGGCGAGAGAAGGCCCCCTGGGGGGTACATGCCCGTGCCAAAAATGAATTGGACTCTATTTGGCTCTTCGAGCCAAACTCGGTGAGACCTTTTTGACACGCTATGGAGAGCCAAGCTCCCCAACACCATTGACCTCTCCCTCCCTCTCTCTTTTCTCCGCCGGCGCCCGGTGTCAGCCATGACACCGGGCGTCCGGCGTTTCCGACCGATCTTGACAAGCGGCGACATTTCCGGTAGGATAGAAAAAAACGTACAAGTCTGCCATACTCCCAACTGATACGGACAGGCGGGATGAACAGGAGGTGGCACCATGACCAGCAAATACCGCACGATCGCCCAATACTTTGCCGAGCAGATTGACAGCCAGAAGATGGTCCCCGGCGACGCCCTGCCCTCAGAGGGCAGGATGATGGAGCAGTTTGACGCCTCGCGCGACACCGTGCGCAAGGCGATGGCGCTGCTGGAGCAGCGGCACTACATCTCCAAATCCCGTGGCCGGGAGAGCACTGTGGCCGACCGGACGCGCTATAACTTCCCCATCTCCCATATCACCACCTTCACCGAGCTGATGGAGCAGGAGCACCTGCCCTACAAGACCAAGGTGGAGGACCTCTCCATCGTCCTCGGTGACACGCGCATCGCCGGAAAACTCCAGGTGGGGCCGGAGGAGGAGGTCTACCGCCTCTACCGCTCGCGCAGCATCGAGGGGGAACGGGTGATTCTGGACCAGGATTACCTGCTGCGCCGCCTGGTGCCCGGTCTGACGCGGGAGATCTGTCAGGGCTCTCTCTACCGCTATTTGGAGGACACCCTGGGTTTGGAGATCGGCGTGGCGAAAAAGGTGGTCACCGTTCAGCGCGTCACGCGCGAGGACCAGCTCTATATGGACCTGCGCGGGGACAGCGTGGTCGCCGTCGTCTCCAGCTACACCCGTCTGCGCGACGGGACGCTCTTCCAGTACACCGAGTCACGCCACCGGATAGACCGCTTTCAGTTCGTCGAGTACGCCAGCCGGGGCCGCCTGCCCTGAGCGGCAGTCGCCCCAAAACAACACGGTTCGTCATTTCGCCAAAAAATCAGCCATCTGCGTTGTGCAGTTGGCTGATTTTTGTTTTCTTCCTCCAAAACGCTTGTCTGGCTTGCACGTATATGTTATAAATATATACGAAACATACGTCTATGATGAGCCGGCCTGAGTAGACATATGCGTACAGGATACGAGATGATACGCAACGAGCAAAAGGAGAGACATCATGGGAAAATTTTCAGACGACGCCGCCCGGCTGTTGGAGCTGGTAGGCGGAAAGGAGAACATCTCCGCGGTGACCCACTGTATCACGCGGATGCGCTTCGTACTGGTTGACCCGAAGAAGGCTGACGTCCCCGCCATTGAGGCACTGAATCGGTCAAGGGCAGCTTTACGCAGGCCGGACAGTTCCAGGTCATCATCGGCAATGAGGTGGGCGACTTCTATGACGACTTTGTCGCCGTCTCGGGCATCTCCGGCGTCTCCAAGGCGGAGGTAAAGGCGGCCGCCAAGGGCAATCAGAACCCCCTGCAGCGGGCGATGGCCAATATTGCGGAGATCTTCGCCCCCATCCTGCCGGCCATCATCACCGGCGGTCTGATTCTGGGCTTCCGCAACTGCATCGACTCAACAACGGCACCGCGACGCTGGTCGATATCAGCCAGTTCGCCGCCGGGCTGGACTCCTTCCTCTGGCTGATCGGCGAGGCGGTCTTCCATATGCTGCCGGTCATGATCTGCTGGTCCGTCATGAAAAAGATGGGCGGCTCGGAGGTGCTCGGCATCGTCCTCGGCCTGACGCAGGTCTCCGGTCAGCTGCTCAACGCCTATAACGTGGCCAGCACCGCGGCGGCAGACATCCCGAAATGGGACTTCGGCTTTGTCCAGGTCAACATGATCGGCTATCAGGCGCAGGTCATCCCCGCGATTTTGGCCGCCTTCTGCCTGGTCTATCTGGAACGGTTCTTCAAAAAGATCTCCCACCCGCTGCTGGCACAGATCATCGTGCCCTTCTGCTCGCTGACTCTGGCGGTCTGCGCCGCTCATTTTGTCCTCGGCCCGATCGGCTGGGCGATCGGCTCGGCCATCTCCAGCGTGGTCTACGCCGGCATCACCTCCACCTTCCGCGTGGTCTTCGGCGCCATCTTCGGCGCGCTCTATGCCCCGCTGGTCATTACCGGACTGCACCACATGACCAACGCCATCGACCTGCAGCTCAACGCCGAGTTTGGCGGCACGATGCTCTGGCCGATGATCGCTCTGTCCAATATCGCCCAGGGCTCCGCCGTGCTCGGCATGGTCTGGCTGCAGCGCAAGAGCGCGCGCGCCCAGGAGACCAACCTCCCCTGCCTGATCTCCTGCTACCTCGGCGTCACGGAGCCGGCCATCTTCGGCATCAACATGAAGTATGTCTTCCCCTTCGTCTGCGCGATGGTGGGCTCCTGCTTTGCCGGCATGCTCTCCACGGCCTTCGGCGTGGCCTCCAACGGCATCGGCGTCGGCGGCCTGCCCGGTATCCTGAGCATCCAGTCCCCCTACTGGCTCCAGTTCCTGCTGTGCATGGCGGTCGCCATCGCGGTCCCCTTCCTGCTCGTGTGCGTGGTCGGCAAGGCCAAGGGCGTTGACGTCGCCGCCGCGAAAGAGGCGGAAGAGGCCGAGCGTGAGGCGGCCGAGATCGAGGCCGCCAGCCAGGCCGCCGCGGAGGCTCCCGCCTCGGACGAGCCGGTGCTGCGCGCCTTCCTGAGCGGCAAGGTTATCCCCATTGAGGAGGTCCCGGACGCCACCTTTGCCCAGGGCGTGCTGGGCGACGGCGTGGCGATTGAGCCCACCAGCAACGTCCTTGTCGCGCCGGCCTCCGGTGAGATCACCAACCTGATGCAGGGTTCCAACCACGCCTGCGGCATCACCCTGCCCAACGGCCTGGAGATCCTGCTGCACATCGGCCTGGACACGGT
>DGYMR06203__coassemble_1407_pt1 | contig 15076 bp, 9 predicted proteins | sample DGYMR06203__metabat2_low_PE_036 | metagenome-assembled genome bin DGYMR06203 | reverse complement strand
AAACTCGGTGAGACCTTTTTTGACAGTCTGTGGGGTGCCGCACCAGGGTGCGGCGCCCCTTTTACCTGTCTCAGAGCTAATTTACCGTCATTTACATTTTTATATTTAGTTTTACGAACTTCTTACCGCGCCGTGATAGCTGCTTTTCTTTCCCTCTGATATACTGACCTGCGAAGAGCGGCGCTGCCCTCTTCCCCTCCGCTCATCGCTGCGAGGGAACACTCTATCTGACATAAGTGAGGAGATCGTGTATGAAAAGACTGATCGCGTTCCTGCTGATGACGGTGATGCTGCTCACCAGCCTCACCGCCTGCGGCACCCCCACGACGGACGACGCCTCCGCCGGCGAAGACACCGCCGCCCAGACCGCGGAATCGGAGAGCTCCGACACCACCGCCCAGGAGCTCCAGGCCAATCCTGACGAGAGCACGGACACGACCGAGAGCACATCCACCGCTGCCGCTCCGAAGTACGTCTTCCTGTTCATTGGCGACGGCATGAGCTATCCGCAGTTCCAGGCGACTTCGGACTATCTGGGCGCGCTGGCTGACGAGGACTACATGCTCGCCGAGCCCAGCCTGGATGACAACCAGGGCGCCGTGCTCGACGGCCCGGTGGCGCTGAACTTCATGAACTTCGAGGCCGCCGGCTCCGCCGTGACCTACGACAGCAACAGCTTCGCCCCCGACTCCGCCTCCACCGCCACCTCCATCTCCACCGGCCACAAGACCTACTCCGGCACCATCAACATGGACGAGACGGGCACCACCGCCTACGAGACCATCGCGGAGAAGCTGCACGAGCAGATGGGCTGGAAGATCGGCGTCATCACCTCCGTCAACCTCAACCACGCCACCCCCGCCGCGTTCTACGCGCACCAGGCCAGCCGGAACGACTACTATGAGATCGGCCTGGAGCTGGTAGAGTCCGACTTTGAGTACTTCGCCGGCGGCGGCCTGCTCGACCCGACCGGCAGCGAGGGCGACCAGACCGACCTGTACGAGCTGGCGGCGGACGCCGGCTACACCGTGGTGAACACCCAGGCCGACGCCGAGGCGATCTCCGCCGAGGACGAGAAGGTCCTGCTCATCGGCGAGCAGCTGGCAGACGCCGACTCTCTGGACTATGAGCTCGACCGCGAAGAGGGCACCTGGGCCCTGGCCGACTACGTCTCCAAGGGCATCGAAGTGCTGGACAACGACGAGGGCTTCTTCATGATGTGCGAGGGCGGCAAGATTGACTGGGCCTGCCACGCCAACGACGCCGCCTCCACCATCAACGACACGCTGGCTCTGGCCGACGCCGTGCAGGTGGCCATCGACTTTGCCGCCGAGCACCCGGACGAGACGCTGATCCTGGTCACCGGCGACCACGAGACCGGCGGTCTGACCATCGGCTTTGCCGGCACGGACTACGACACCTACCTGTCCATGCTGGAGAACCAGACCATCTCCTTCATCCAGTTTGACGAGCAGTACGTCAACGCCTACAAAGAGAACGGCACCTCCTTCGAAGAGGCCATGGCGGACGTCGAGGAGCTGTTCGGCCTGAAGCTGGAGGGCGAAGAGGATGACCGGCTGGTGCTCACCGACTACGAGGTGGAGCGTCTGCGCACCGCTTATGAGCTGTCCATGACGGACTACGACGCGAGCACCTACACCCAGGAGCAGTACGTCCTCTACGGCACCTACAACCCCTTCTCTGTGACCATCACCCACATCCTCAACAACAAGTCCGGCGTGGACTTCACCTCCTATAGCCACACCGGCCTGCCGGTGGCGGTCTTCGCCGATGGCGTGGGCGCCGAGAACTTCAACGGCTACTACGACAACACCGACATCTACAACAAGCTGGCCGCCCTGACCGGCGTTCAGTAAGCCACGCATACCACCGATCAAGCTGCCGCGCCGGTTCGCCGGCGCGGCAAATCTTTTGGGAGGATAGAAACAACGATGAAACATCTCCAGCGGCGGTGGGGCTACCATCTGCCGGTACTTCTCTGCCTGATTTTAATCGCAGTCCTGATCTGGCTGCCGACCGGCTATGAGGACGCGCTGGTCTATCAGGAGTCGGATATTCAGCCGGCCCGCGTCCTCTCCTGCGACAACTCCACCATTATTGACACCGGTCTGGTGCGCAGCGGCGAGCAGCGCTGCGAGCTGGAAATTCAGTCCGGCCTGTTCGCGGGGCAGACGGCCACCGGCGTCAATATGCTCAACGGCTCACTGGAACAGGACAAGGTCTTTGAGGTGGGAGACACCGCGCTGGTGCGCATCAACTACGACGGGGAGGAGATCCTCTCTGTCAGCATGATCGACCACTACCGCGTCCCCGGTGAGCTGCTGCTGGCCGGGCTGTTCTGCGCCCTGCTCCTCCTCTTTGCCGGGCAGACCGGCCTGCGGGCGCTGCTGTCCTTTGTGCTGGCGATCCTGACCATCTGGAAGGTGCTGGTCCCCTGCTTCCTGCGCGGCTGGAATCCGGTCTGGGTGGGCCTCGGCGTAGTGCTGCTCATCACGGTGGCGGTGGTGACCATGGTCTACGGCTTTGACCGGCGCGCCCTCGCCGCCATCGCCGGGTGCGCCCTCGGCATCGCGGTGACCTGCATCACCGGCATCCTGTTCACCACCTCTTTCAAAATCCACGGAGCGGTGATGAGCTACTCCGAGAGCCTGCTCTATGCCGGCTATCAGTATCTCGACCTGACCCAGATCTTTATGGCCAGCATCTTCATCGGCGCCTCCGGGGCGGTGATGGATCTGGCAGTGGATATCACCTCCGCCGTACACGAGGTGGTGGAGAAAAAGCCGGAAATCGGCTGGCGCGAGGCGGTGCGCTCCGGCATGACGGTGGGCCGGGCTGCCCTCGGCACCCAGACCACCACCCTCCTGCTGGCCTATTCGGGCGGCTTTATTGCCCTGATGATGGTCTTTATGGCGCAGGGCACGCCGCTGTCCACCATCTTTAATCTGAAATACGTCGCCTCTGAGATTCTGCACACGGTGGTCGGCAGCTTTGGCCTGTGTACTGTCGCGCCGCTCACCGCCCTCACCAGCGGCATCCTGCTCACCCGCGGCCGCCGGGCCGACGCCGCTCCGGCCAAACCGGAATCCGCCGAACAGGTGTGAAGCGCAAAAAGCAGCCGGAAATCGGACAGCAAATCCGATTTCCGGCTGTTTCATCTGTCAGGGAACAACAGGAGCAATCAGCTCTTCTGCGCGTCCTTCTTGCCAAAGCCGGGGGCAAAGATGGTCTTGTCCACGGCAAAGATGATGATCATCGCCACGCCGCCGGTGACCACGGTGGTCACGATGCTCTGGATAGTGTTGCGCAGGGCCTCGTTGGCAATCAGCGCATTGGTGACCGGGTTCCAGACGCAGGTGAAGAGGTTCATGACCAGGAACACCGCCACGGTCGCCACCGCGTGGCAGATAATCTGCGGGACCACAGGTCCATGGCTCTTGAAGGTCACGTTGCGCTGGAGGGGGAAGTTGATGCACTCGCCGAAGACGATGGCCGTCAGGTTGGCCAGGGTGTACGCCAGGCCGCCGCTGGCCAGGTCGTTGCCGATGATGGCCAGGCTGAAGTCCACGCCGAACAGGGAGACCGGAATCCCGGGCCAGAGCCACTCCGCATCGCCCACCAGGCCGCGATAGAACGCCGGCAGGAACATCAGCAGCAGCATCTTAATAAAGGTGACCACATAGCTGAAAATCAGGAACAGTCCGCCCTCCCGGATCCACTGGGCTGCCTTGGGGTGCTTCTCCGCAAAATTACTGAAAAAACTCATTGCACATTCCTCCTCAAATTCTCACTTCATCTCGCTGGCTTTCTTCTGCTTCTTGCCGGCACGGCCCAGGCCGCCCAGCACCTTTCCTACGCCCTTGAAGAAGTGGCCGTTGACCATGGTCAGGATGCCCTCCGCCATCTCCATCGTGCACGCGCCGCCGGTCATCTTGGCGATGCCGCGGAAGGGCATATTGTAGATGAACAGGAGGTTCAGGTCGGGCTTGCCCTTGGCCTCTGCCTTCTCGATCAGGCTGGTCAGAATCTTATAGACCAGGCGGGCGATCGGGTTCTTCGCGTAGTACATCTGGCACAGCGCGTCGTTCATCTCCAGCAGGCCGCCGGAGTTCCAATGGCCGTCCGGAACCGGGCCGCCGTAAAGCGTCTCATACTCCGCGTCGGAGACGGCGGTGATCTTGCCGGAGTAGTAGCTCGGCAGGGTCGCCGGGTCGTACGGCAGCGGGGCGTCCGTGCCCTTCACCTCGATGGGGGCGCTGAGCTTAATGTCAGCCACAGACGCGCCGATCATCACCTGATAGGTGCCGCCCTCGATCTCAAAGCGGTTGGTCTTGACGTTGAAGTAGCGGAACGCCTTGTCGTCAAGCGGGATGGTGACCTTCTTGCTCTCTCCCGCCTTCAGGAAGACCTTCTGGAAGCCCTTGAGCTCCTTGACCGGGCGGAACACCTTTCCATCGGTGCGGGAAACATAGAGCTGCGCGACCTCCGCGCCGTCCACCACGCCGGTGTTCTTGAGGGTGAAGGTGGCCTGCTTCCCGGTGACCTTCAGGTCGGAATAGGCAAAGGTGGTGTAGCTCAGGCCAAAGCCAAACGGGAAGAGGACGGGCACATTCGCCGTCTCATAGTAGCGATAGCCGACATAGACGCTCTCGCGATACTCGGAGGAGCGCTGTTCGCTGGGGAAATACGGCTCAGAGGAGACATCCTCATAGCGGATGGGATAGCTCTCCGCCAGACGGCCGGAGGGGTTGACCTTGCCGGTGACGACGTTGAGCACGCCGGCCGCGCCCGCCTGGCCGCACAGATAGCCGTGCACCAGTGCCTTGCAGCTGCCCAGCCAGGGCATCTCAACGGCGGAGCCGCCGGAGAAAATAACGACGATCTTCTGGTTCACCCGGGCCAGGGCCTCCAGGAGCTGAATCTGGCAGTCGGGGATGCGCATATGCTTCCGGTCCAGGCCCTCCGCCTCGGAGATCTCGTCCAGGCCGATGCACAGCAGGACCACGTCCGCCTTTTCAGCCAGCTGGCAGGCCTCCTCCTGCAGCGCGGCGTCCGGACCGCCGGTACGGGTGTAGCCGCGGGCAAAGCCGATGCAGTCCAGCCCGCTGTCGCCGATGACGTCCTTCGTGCTCTCCAGCTTGATCGGGTTGACCACGGAGGAGCCGGCGCCCTGATAGCGCGGCGTCTCGGCAAAGTCGCCGATCAGGGCGACGCGGGTGCCGGCGGACAGGGGGAGAATCCCGTCCTCATTCTTCAGCAGAACGACCGACTGCTCGCTGGCGCGGCGGGCGGCGGCGTGGTGAGCCTCCTTGTCAAAGGGCTTGCCCTGCCCCTCGGCCACAGCCGGGTGCGTGCGCAGGACCACGTCGAGGAACTCGTCCACGATGGTGTTCAGCCACTCCTCCGGGACCTTGCCGCTCTGGACCGCCTCGATCAGCTCGGGGTCGGAGTCGCCGCCGCTGGTGGGCATCTCCAGGTGAGAGCCGGCCAGCACGCCGGCGACGTGGTCGTTCGAGCCGCCCCAGTCGGAGACGACGTATCCGTTGAAGCCCCACTCGTCCTTCAGGATCTCGCGCAGCAGGTGGCGGTTCTCGTTGGCGTAGACGCCGTTGACCTGGTTGTAAGAGGTCATCAGCGCCAGCGGGTCGCTCTCCTTGACGGCGATCTCAAAGCCGGTCAGGTAGATCTCCCGCAGGGTCCGCTCGTCCACGACGGAGTTGGAGGCCATGCGCCGCAGCTCCTGCGAGTTGCAGGCGAAGTGCTTCGGGCAGGCGGCGACGCCCTTGGACTGGATGCCGCGGACATAGCCGGCCGCCATCTTGCCGGCCAGATAGGGGTCCTCAGAGAAGTACTCAAAGTTACGGCCGCACAGAGGGCTGCGCTTGATGTTCAGTCCGGGGCCGAGGACAACCGACACATCCTGGGAGACCGCCTCTTCGCCCAGCAGCTTGCCGATCTCCTCGCCCAGCGCCGGGTCCCAGGAGTTGGCGACGGTCGCCGCGGTGGGGAAGCAGGTCGCCGGCGCAGACGGGTTCAGGCCCAGCTGGTCACCGGAGCCCTCCTGCTTGCGCAGGCCGTGCGGTCCGTCGGACATGCTCATGCTCGGCACGCCCAGGCGCGAAACGCTTCTGCTGGCCCAGAAATCCCGTCCGGAGAGCAGATAACATTTCTCCTCCAATGTCATTTGTTCAATCAGGTCTTGATGTTTCAGCATGATATCCTCCCTCTACACGTTGATACAGTTCTCGCCCGGACAGGTCCGGTCCAGCCTGTCCAAAAAGCCCGTTGCCGGGCCTCTTGGACAGGCCCACATCCGTCAGGCGGCGGATGTGGGGGCTCCCCGGCCGGTTGGACCGGGGAGCCGAAAAGCTTGCAGGGACGCAGGATACGATTGCCTTGAATTACTTCGCGGCCTTCTTGCGCTTCATGTAGTTGACAATCAGCAGCACTTCCCAGGCGGCCAGAACCACACCCACGCCGATGTTGACGCCGGTCAGGATGGTCTCCCAGCGGTTCGGGGTCAGGGAGTAAGCGATGCCATCCTCGCTGTACTGGCGGCTGTTGACCACAGTGTAGAGGATATTCTTGGTGGCAGTGCGCATCGCCTGCTGCGCGCCGTTGGTCTCCTGGAAGCGAACCCGGCTGGTCTCGGTCTCATAGTTGACCAGGCAGAAGTCGGTGCCGTTGCGGATGGCCTGGTCGGCGTTCATGTAGCCGTACACGCCGAAATAGTCGGTCAGGACCATGCCCTGAAGTCCCCACTCATCGCGCAGGACGACGTTGCACAGCTCGTTGCAGCCGCCGGTCCAGCGGTTGCCGATGTAGTTGAAGGAGGACATGATGGCCAGAGGATAGCCGGCGGTGGCGCCGCCCATCTCGACGTTGTCCTTCACGCAGATCTCGAAGGGCTTCAGATAGATCTCACGGATGGTCTGCTCGTCCGCCCAGGTGCAGAGCATGGTGTTCCGGTTACCCTCCTGGTCGTTGAGGGCGAAGTGCTTCAGGTAGGCGTACACACCGTACTGAGCGGCGCCCATCGCGCCCTGGGAGGCGATTACGCCAGAGAGGACGCCGTCCTCGGAGTAGTACTCGAAGTTACGGCCGGCGAAGGCGTTGCGGTGGATGTTCATCGCTGGGGCATACCAGCCGGCGGTGTCCATCTGGTTGGCCATGTCGCCGATGGAGGAGCCGAAGCGATAGGCGATGTCCTTGCTCCAGGTGGCGGCGATCATGACGCCAGCCGGGAAGCCGACGGAGCCCTGACCGGTGAAGTTGTTGTTGATGGAGGCCGGGCCGTCGCAGTCGTTCGTGCGGTACTTGCCGATGGACTCAATGGCCAGAGTCTGATAACCGCCCAGGGCAATCAGGTCGGTCATCTCCTCCAGGGTGAGCTGGTCGAGCAGCAGATCCCACTGCGGATCGTCATAGGCCACGCCGCGCAGGTCGGCGAGCTGCAGTCCGTTGTCCGCGCCGGTGGTGATGGGCTCGGCATCCGGGTCCTCATCGGCGATGGAGGCGCTGTCGTCGTTCACATAGCTGGTGTGATAGAAGCCGGCCTTGGACTCCTCATCCATCTCAAAGTTGGTGGGAGCGGCGGTCGCCTCATCATAGTTGGCAAAGCCGTCGGCGCGGGAGAGGACGGTGAACTCACCGCGGGCGAAGTCGAACTGGTTGACAGCGGCGACCTGATCGCTCTCGCGCTTGTTGTTCTCGTCATAGGTGATGGGGCTCTCGATGGAGAAGGTCTCGGAGTCGAGAACGGTGTGAGAGTCAGCGTTGATGGAGATGACATAGTCGCCCGCCTCCAGCACATAGCAGCCGGCGGTCTGATAGTCATAGGAAGCGAAATCTTCCGCCGCGATGCTGAAGCTGATAGTCTCAGAGGCGTTCGGCTCGAGCAGGCCGGTCTTGCCGAAGTCGATCAGGTTGGCAGACGCCTTCTCAATGCCGCCGTTGGTGTAAGGCGGGTTGTAGTAAACCTCGACCACGTCCTTGCCGGCGACCGAGCCGGTGTTGGTGACGACGACGTCGAAGGTGACGTTGGTCCCGTCAAAGGCGAAGTTCTGCATCTCCTGGGTGAAGGAGGTGTAGCTCATGCCATAGCCGAAGGGATACTGGACGGTCTCCTCATAGTTGATCAGGCCCTCGGCTGCGGCGGTCTCATAGAACTTGTAGCCGACATAGATGCCCTCGTTGTAGTTGACGAAGGTGGGGACGCCGTCCTCGCTGAAGCCAGCGGTGCAGCGGAACTCTTCCATATTGGTGTAACCGAAGTTACCAAAGTTGTTCCAGGTCGGGGTGGTGGTCAGGTCGTACACATAGGTGTCGATCAGCTTGCCGGAGGGGTTCGCCGCGCCGGAGAGCACCTGGCCCAGGCCGGTGAAGCCGGGCTGACCGGCGCCGGCGCACCAGAGGACGCTCTTGATCTGGGGATATTCCTCCACGAAGCCCAGCTCGAAGGGGTTGGCGCCGTTGTAGAGGACGATGACGTTGTCAAAGTTCTCGCACACCAGGTCGAGCAGGTCCTCTTCGCGGTTGGACAGCTGCAGGAAGTGGTCGCCCTCGTCCCAGTCAGCGCCCTCGTTGAGGTCTTCGTTGTAGGTGCCGTTGTAGTAAGCGCTCAGGCCGCCCTGAGTATTTTCACTCATCCAGGTACCATTCACTACCGACATCATGTCGGTGGGCAGGTCCGCGCCCTCGCCGCCGACACGGCCGATGACCACCATCGCGGTGTCGGAGAACTCCTTGGCGCTGGTCATCATCTCATCGGTGTACAGGTTCACGTTGGGCTCGGGCAGCGTCCAGTCCTGGGCGCCCATGGACACGGAGGGACGGCTGGCGCAGTACTCGGCGTAGAAGTCGGTCAGCTCGGTGTTGGTGCTGATGCCGGCCTGATTCAGGCCGTCGATCAGGGTGGTGGTGGGATAGGACGCGTTCAGGGAGCCGGAACCCGTGCCGCCGTAGACAGGGCTGTAGGACGCCCAGCCGAACACGTTCAGCGTGATGTCGGAGCCCAGAGGCAGCAGGTTGTCCTCGTTCTCCAGGAGAACGGTGCCCTCCGCGATGATCTCCGCCGCCAGCTCGGTGGCGGTGGTGGTGCTCTCCTCGCTGATCTCGCGCAGGGGCTTGCCCGCCACGGACGTGAGCAGGGTCTCCAGCGGACCAGTCATCAGGTTGACCACGATCAGGACCACCAGGACGAAGGCCACGCCCGCCTCGCCCCGGATGAGGCGTTTGAGGGGCTTGGGCTGCTTCATCACCGCGACGATCACTGCGATCATCACGATGAGCGCAACAACGATGGCGATCAGGTGGGGTAAGACCAGGCTGACCACATTCCATACGTCGTTCCAGTTGATTGCTAGCATGGTTTGTTTTCCTCCTTCTTTTACATAAAGTCGCTTCCTAAGCATTGCACAGTATAGCACAGTTCCGGCTTGCAGAAAAGTCTTTTTTCACAAATTGTTCATTTTCTTGCGTAAGATGCCATGCAATATCCATAAGTTATACAAAAATCCCCGGACGTTTTTGTGCATTTTGACGTCCAGGGATGCTATGTCCCCGCAGCACACGCGATTCAAGCCGTTTGTCAGGCCGCGCGTTTCAGCGGGATCAAAATATTCAGATTAAACCACTGCTTTTCCGCGCTCACGCTCAGGGTGCCCCCGTAGCGCTCGGCGGAGTATCGGATGCTCTTGAGGCCATAGCCGTGGAAACGGCTGTCCCCCTTCGTGCTGACCGGCAGGCCCTCCTGAAACTCCAGGTGCCCCTCAAAGTAGTTCTCCACCTGGATGAGCAGAAAGCCGCGCTGCGCGGACACGGACAGGTGGATCAGCCGCTTGTCCTTATCGGCAATCTGGAGGACAGACTCGATGGCGTTGTCCAGCGCGTTGCCGAAGATGGTACAGATATCCATCACGTCCATAAAGTCCAGCAGCGAGCCGTCCGCCACGCAGGTGAGGTTGACCTGGTGCTTCTGGCAGTAGAGGCTCTTGCCGGTTAGGACGGTGTCGAGCACGCCGTTGCCCGTCTTGTTCTGCGCCTCGTAGACGGCGATATCGCTCTCCATCTCGTCCAGCCAGGCGGCACGGCGCGCGGGGTCTCCCTCGGCGCGCAGGGCGGCGATCTGGTGCTTCAGGTCGTGGTACTTCCGGTTAATCAGGTCGATGCTCTCGCGCGACTGGCGGTACTGGGTGTACTGCGTCTGCAGGACGTTCTGAATCGCATCGCGCTCGTAACGCAGGCGCAGCTCGCGGCGCTGGAGGTGGTAGGCATAGAGGATCGCCACACCCCCGATATCCACCAGTGTGCGGATAATGTAGACCTCCTGGGCCACCCGGCCGCTGAACGGCGTGTTTGATGAGACGAAGCTCAGGTTACTGATGGAGAAGGCGGCGATCCCAATCGCGGCACAGGAGAGCAGCTCCCGCGCAGTCACCGGGTAGCTGCGTCCATCGTCGCTGCACCGGCGCTCCAGCAGCACGGCCAGCCAGAACACCGCGCCGTAGATCACCACCAGCGTCGTCCACTCCACCCACGGCACGGCGGGCACGCCGAGATAGGTCACGCCGTAGTAGTAGAGCTGCCACTCCAGTGACGCGGCCAGCTCGGAGAGCAGGAAGGCGCGCACGCAGTAGTACCCCGCACTGACCGGGGAGACATCAAGGCAGGCGGAAAGATAGGCGTACATCAGCGCCACCGACCCCATCATACTCGGAATCCAGAACGCCACCGGCAGGCCGCCGGTGAGCACCAGCTCCAGCGCCAGCGCCGCCAGCGCCAGCGCGCTGACCAGCACCAGCCGCCGGCCATGCAGGCGTCGCTGGCGGTGGTAGTGCAGGATGAGCAGCAGGCAGGCCAGCCACTGTGCCAAGGCGGTGTAGAGCCTCGGGATGGTGGGGAAGACTTCCGTTGTCACTTCAGCCTCCCGCCCATATGGCTCGCGATCGCCTCGAGGAAGGCGTTCTTCCGGCCCCGGCTGATGAGCAGAGACTCCCCGTCCACAATGGCACAGCCGTCGCGCACCGCGTCCACATGCTCCAGATTGACCAGGTAACCCTTATTGCAGCGAAAGAACCCGTAGGGTCCCAGCTCATCCTCCAGTTCCCGCATCGTGCCGGAGACAGTGACCGTCCCGTTGTGGACGTGTACCGTCAGGTTGTGTCCCTGACTCTCGATATAGCGGATGTCGGAGATATCCAGCTTCCGGCTGCCGCCGCGGACGGGCAGGGTGATATAGCGGGTCGTCCGCTTTTTCAGACGCTCGATGGCCCGGTCCAGCCGCTGGGAAAAGGCGAAATAGCTCACCGGCTTGAGCAGGTAGTCCAAGGCGTCCACCGCATAGCCGTGGATGGCATACTGGGCCATATTCGTGATAAAGAGGATCACTACCTCCGGGTCTTGTCCGCGGATGATCTCGGCGGCGGTCATGCCGTCCACCTGCTTCATCTGCACATCCATCAGAATAATGTCAAAATTGGGCTGATAGCGGCGGACGATCTCCTCCCCGTCGCCAAACACGGTCACGCGCAGCTCATTGCCGCTCTCCCGCTGGTAAATCTTCAAATATTCCTCCAGCTGGCGAACAGAGGCCTCCTCATCCTCCACGATGGCAATCCGAATCATCCGCTCACTCCCTTTCCGTGTCCATATACCGCTCCGGATCGCTTCAATTATACCACAAGGACTATGTTTGTCAAAATCTTCTTCCCAATTTTGGCCAAAACGCAAAAAATGCCCAACGCCTGCGGAATATCGCCGGCGTTGGGCATCCGTCAGTCAATCACGCGCACCCGGATGACCTGCTCCAGGGCGGCAATCCGGGCGGCAACCTCCGCCCCGACCACGGTGTTGAGGTCCACCATCGTATAGGCGTACTCGCCGCGGGACTTATTGGTCAGGTTTTCCACGTTAATACCCAGCTGACCGAAGATCCCCATGATGCTGGCCAGCACGGAGTGGACATTTCGGTGAATCACGCACACCCGGCAGACCCCGCTGCGCGGCATGGAGACGGACGGAAGATTGACCGAGTTGAGGATATTGCCGTTCTCCAGGTAATCGCGCAGCTCCCGCGCGGCCATGACGGCGCAGTTCTCCTCGCTCTCCGGCGTGGAAGCGCCCAGATGCGGGGTGCAGATGACATTGCGGGTCCGGGCCAGCTCATTGGTGGGAAAGTCGGTCGCGTACCGGGCCACCTTGCCGGCATTCAGCGCGTCGATCATGGCGGCGTTATCCACCAGCTCGCCGCGCGCGTAGTTGATGATGCGCACGCCGTCCTTCATCTTCCCGATGGCCTCCGCGTCAATCGTGTTGGCCGTCTCCTTGTTATAGGGCACATGGATGGTGATATAGTCCGCCGTGCGCAGCACATCGTCAAGCACGGTGGTGTGGCTCACATGGGTGTCCAGCCCCAGCGCCGCGTGGACCGTCAGATAGGGGTCATAGCCGATCACCTTCATGCCCAGCGCCACGGCGGCATTGGCCACCTTCGCGCCGATCGCGCCCAGGCCGATGATGCCCAGCGTCTTGCCGGAGATCTCCGGGCCAATAAAGGCCGCCTTGCCCTTTTCCACCACGGTGGTCACGTCCACGCCTTCGAGCACACGGTTGTTGACCCACTGGCTGCCGCCGAAGATATCGCGGGAGGAGAACACCAGCGCCCCCAGCACCAGCTCTTTCACCGCGTTGGCGTTGGCGCCCGGGGTATTGAGCACCACAATCCCCTGCTCAGAACAGCGGCTGATCGGGATATTGTTCACGCCGGCACCCGCCCGCGCGATGATCAGCAGCTCCTCCGGAAAGTCCGCGTTGTGCAGGCTGGCGGAGCGGACCAGAATCCCGTCGTAGGATTCCAGATCGTCCCGGACCTCAAAGTGGTCCGCCTCCAGCTCCCGCAGGCCGGCCGGCGCAATTTTATTGAGGGTTTTGATGCGAAACATGCGGTCGTTCTCCTTTCCCAATCCGTGCAAAACGCCGGAGACGCGCTCCGGCTCCCTAACAATGCAAACCGCCGCGGCAGGACCGGGCGGAAGTGAACTTGCCTGTTCATTATACCAATCGGGCCGTCGAAATACAAGGAATCACATTTCTAAAGAAATCGAAGGAAATCGGGCGCTTCCTGTCACTATCGACCAACTTTCCCCACTTTTTGTCTGATGGGCTGACAGACTTTCTGACGTCCAGGCCGGACATAGGGCCGCCCTCCATCTGGGAGGGCGGCCCTGGAAACCGTCGATTTAGATCCGTCGTCACTGCGCGCGCTTGGCCGTCTCAAACTCCGCCTGGATCTCGGTGGAGGGCACCGGCGTCGCCAGAGAGACCACCACGATCAGAATGCAGGAGAAGAGGAAGGCAGGCAGCAGCTCGTAGATATCCAGCACGCCGCCGAGCGGGCGGACGAGCAGGTTCCAGATAAACACCATGCAGCCGCCGCCGAGCATACCGGCGACCGCGCCGGCGTGGGTGGTGCGCTTCCAGAACAGGGAGAAGAGCATCACCGGGCCAAAGGTCGCGCCAAAGCCGGCCCAGGCAAAGCTGACGATAGTAAAGATCACGCTGTCCTCATCCATGGCGATCACAATCCCCACCACGGCGAGCACAATCAGAGCAATACGGCTGATCCACATGACCTGCTTGTCGCTGGCATCCCGGCGGATCACGCCCTGATAGATGTTTTTCGCCAGCGAGGAGGCAGCGATGAGCAGATAGGAGTCAGACGAGCTGATGGTCGCGGCGAGAATGCCGGCCATGACGATGCCGGCCAGCAGCGGGTGCATCAGCACATTAGCCATGGAGGCGAAGATATTCTCCGCATCCGAGGCAGTCAGGTGGGCGGTGGGCAGCATGGCGCGGCCCACCACGCCGATCATCACGGCGGCTGTCAGCGAGATGACCACCCAGACGGTGGCAATCCGGCGGGACTTGGTCAGCTCCTTGGCGTCGCGGATGGCGATGAAGCGCAGCAGCACCTGCGGCATGCCGAAGTAGCCCAGGCCCCAGGAGACGGTGGAGAGGATGGTAAGCAGGCTGTACTCAGACGCCGCGCCGAAGACAGGCGCACCCGCCTCGGAGACCACCTGCAGGCCGTCCGCACCCAGCTCGGGGGTAGCCATGCCGAAGAAGGTGAAGAAGCCGGGGATGCTCTCAGCATTGGCGATCACCGCGCCCAGGCCGCCGGCGTTCGCCGTGCCCAGAACCAGCACGATCACCAACGCGCCGACCATCACAATCGCCTGCATAAAGTCAGAGGCGCTCTCGGCCAGAAATCCGCCGAGGAAGGTATAGATCAGCACGAACACCGCGCCGACCACCACCATCATGCGGTAATCCGCGTCAAACAGGGTGCTGAAGAGCTTGCCGCAGGTGACAAAGCAGCTGCCCGCGTAGACTGCAAAGAAGATCAGGATAAAGAGCGAGGAGATCAGCATCAGGACCTTCTTCTTCTCCTTGAAGCGGTTGCTGAAAAAGTCGGGCAGGGTGATCGCGTTGCCCGCCACATAGGAGTAGTGGCGCAGGCGTTTGGCCACCAGCAGCCAGTTGAGATACGTACCGACGCCTAGGCCGATCGCCGTCCAGGCCGCGTCGGCGATGCCGCACCAGTAGGCCACGCCGGGTAGGCCCATCAGCAGCCAGCCGCTCATATCGGAGGCCTCCGCGCTCATCGCGGCGATCCACGGGCCGAGGGTCCGGCCGCCGATGAAGTAGTCCTCCGAGCTCCGGTTGGCCCGGCGGGCAAAATAGACGCCGATCCCGATGACAATCGCCATATAACAGATCATGGCGATCAGGTTTTGAATTGCAGTGCTGTCCAAAACAGTTCCTCCCATCTCGTTCACAGATTATTCATGGTGTTTTGACAGATTGTGAACAGTTTAGCACATTCCATCGGTGAAGGCAATCATTTTTTGTCCTCCCGCCCAAAAAAGGCCGCCTCCCACTCTGCCCAGCGCAAAAATCCCCGCCGCGGGCTCGGCCTGCGGCGGGGACGGCGGTCTCTTGGTTGAGGCTGTCAAAAAAGTATTTTTGACAGCCTTTCGCGCAAATGCAAGCATTT
>DGYMR06203__coassemble_1372_pt1 | contig 15404 bp, 16 predicted proteins | sample DGYMR06203__metabat2_low_PE_036 | metagenome-assembled genome bin DGYMR06203 | reverse complement strand
AATAAGCTGTTTGTATTTTCATCAAATTGACGGGAATTTTCAATTTCCCTTGAAATCACTACCTTTCTTGAAAAGGGAGGTTTTGCTTGCGTGGGGGAAAATGGTGCACTATAATAAGCATATCATATTCGGCTTGCACCGGACCGTCCGCCGGCGCGGGCCGCCCGCTGAGGTGAGAGGATGAACGATATCTTTACGGTGCCGGAGCGCATCTGCTTTTATCACTGTGACAGCCGCCAGAACCTCTCCCTGCGCACCTATCTGGAGTGGAGCGGGGAGATGGGCAATCTCCATCTGGAGAGCCGGGGCATTACCTGGCAGGGGATGCTGGCCGAACGACAGGCATTTCTGCTCTCCCGTCTGGCCTTCCGGCGGTTTCGGCCCGCGCGCTATGGAATGGAGTGCCGCTTTCAGACCTGGGAGGGCGGCGTGAAAGGGCCGAGCTTTCTGCGCAATTTTCAGCTTCTTGGCCCCGAGGGGGAGGTGTTGGCCCAGTCCGCCACCACCTGGATGCTGGTGGACCCGGTAGATCGGAGAATTTTGCGCCCCAGCCAGTGTGTCCACGAGATGCGGCCGTGTGACCGGCCGGTCGAGCCGCTGATCGGCCGCCTCCGCCTGAGCAGCCTGCCACAGGTGGCAGAGCATGTGGTCCGTCCCTCTCAGATTGACGGCAACGGCCATATGGGAAATCAGTATTACGCCGACCTGCTCTCGGACTATGCGCCGGAGGACTTGCGCGGGCGGACGGTGCTGGCCGCGCAGCTGGCCTTCCACCACGAGGCGCGCCTGGGCGAGACGGTGACGCTCTTTGCCGCCCCAGATGGAGCGGACGCCTTTTCCATGTCCGGCAGACTGCCGGATGGCAGGACTTGCTTTGAGGCACAGGTACAGGTAGCGCTCTGAGCGGACGGAGGGAGGCGGAACCAGGATGCGGCGCACAGTGCGGAGAGAGAAGACGGCCGCTCCGATGGAGGGGCTGTCCGGCAGTGCGCCCGGCGCGCCCCGCGCGCTCGCTCGGGTCTGCCTCTCTTTTTCCGGCGCGACCGCGCTCTCCGTCCTGGTGCTTAACGGCGGGCAGATGCTGCTGCTCGGCGCACTTGGCCTGCTGACCGGGCTGGCGTCTCTGCTGCGCCGGCACGTCCTGCCGGGGGCCATGCTGCTGGCGGTGACGGCGGGCGCGTGGCTGTGCTGGTTCCGGCACATGCATCTGTTGACCCTCGAGATGGACTGGGCGGATACCACCGTCACCCTCACGGCGCAGGCGCAGGACTACCCGCGCGAGACGGCCTACGGCTATGCCCTGGAGGTGCGGGCATACGGTGCGCTGGAGGGGGAGCACCTGCTCCTCTATCTGGACGAGGCGGCGGACATCCGCCCCGGCGACGAGGTGTCCGGGGAAGTCGACCTGCGCTCGGCCCGGGAGACCGCCTCCGGCCGGACCTACTCCTATTATGCCGACGGCATCTCCCTGCGCGGCAGCGCGGAGGAGCTGACCGTGACCCGACGGGACACCCCGTGGACGCTGCTGCCCCGCGTCTGGGCCCATGCGCTCTGGCAGGAATTGGGGCGGCTCTTTCCGTCGGAGGAGACGGCGGGCTTTCTGCTCGCCCTCGCCACCGGAAACCGGGACGCCCTCCCGGAGGCGCTGGAGGACGCCCTGTCCGAGACCGGCCTGAGCCATGTGGTGGCCGCCTCCGGACTGCACGTCAGTCTGCTGATCTCCGCCCTCGCCCTGCTGCCCGGCAGCCAGCGGACGCGCAGCCTGCTGCTCCTGCCCGGGCTGCTCGCCTTTGCGGCGCTGGCGGGCTTTACTCCGTCTATCTGCCGCGCGGCGCTGATGCAGGCGGTCTCCCTGTTCGCGCCGATATGCCGGCGGGAGGAGGACCCGCCCACCTCTCTGGCGCTCGCCCTGGCCGTTATCCTGCTCGGCAATCCGGTCGCCATCGCCAGCGTCAGCTTACAGCTCTCCTTTGCGGCCATGCTCGGGCTGACGGTGCTCGGTCCGCGGCTTTACCGCCTGTTGGAGGGGCGGCCCGCCGGGCTGATCCGCGTGGCAATGACGCTGGGCAATACCCTGGCCGCGACGGTGTTCACCCTGCCGCTGGTCCTCTGGTATTTCGGGCGCAGCTCCCTGATCGCGCCGCTGTCCAACCTGCTCGTGCTCTGGATCTTGCCGCTGCTGCTGCCAGCTGCGCTCTTCTGCCCGCTGCTCGGCCTGCTGTGCCCGGCGGCGGGAGAGCTGCTCGCCCTGCCGGTCGGCTGGGTCGCGGCGGCGGTGATTCGCCTGATTCATGCGCTTGCCGGCGTCCCCTTTGCCGCACTCCGGGCGGACCAGCCGCGGGTGCTCGCGTGGCTGCTGCTGTGCTATGCCGCCGGTGCGCTCTGGTTTACCGGACTGCTGCGCGGACGCCGGCGCGCCGTGCTGACGGCTCTGCTGCTGGCCGCGGCGCTGGGGCTCTCCCTTCGATTGCAGGCGGAAGACGGGGCGCGCTGGGTGCTGGAGATCGCCGTGCTCGACGTGGGGCAGGGGCAGTGTATCCTGCTCGCCGGCCCGGAGAGAGTAGCCGTTATCGACTGCGGCAGCACGGGGGGAGACAGCGCGGCCGAGCTGGAGGAGGCGCTGTCCGAACGCGGCCTGGAGCGGGTGGATGCCCTGCTGCTCACCCATTGGGACGAGGACCATGTGAGCGGCGTGGAGGAGACGCTTGCCTCCGTCCCGGTGGACGCGCTCTACCTGCCCGCGATCCCGGAGGAGGAGGTTTCCGCCGCCCGCGCCGGGACACTGGCAGACGCCGCCCAAGATTCCGGTGTCGCGCTTTGCTGGACCGGCGAGGCCTCGGAGCTGACCCTGGGCGAGACGCGGATGGAGCTTCTCCCCGTCCGGACGGAGCAAGGGATGGCCCAGGCGGTGCTGGTGCGCCATGGAGACTTCACCCTCCTTATCACCGGCGACCTCACGATTATGGAAGAGGAGATGCTGCTGGAGACTTATTCCCTGCCGGAGGTGTCCGTACTGGTAGGCGGGCACCACGGCTCCCGTTACGCCACGGGGATGGCGCTGCTGGAGGCGGTGCGGCCGCAGGCCGTCCTCTTCTCCGTGGGCACCAATCCCTACGAACATCCCACCGGCGAGGCGCTGGCGCGCGTCGCTGAGTCCGGCGCGTGCGTCTTCCGCACCGACCGCAACGGAGAGATTGACATTCTCCTGCCGCGCCGGTAGAGCGATTGCGCGCCGCGGCGCGAGCTGATATAATGAGAGGGCAAAAAACGTTACATGCATCGCGAAACAGATGAGGTGAATGGAATGGAACAGACGCGCGTGGCCCTGCTGGCCATCGTGGTGGAAAATCCCGACTCCGTGCAGGCGCTCAACGAGCTGCTGCACCAGTACGGCAGCTATATCATCGGACGGATGGGCCTGCCCTACCCGAAGCGGGGCGTCAACCTGATCAGCATCATGCTCGACGCGCCGATGGACGTCATCTCCGCGCTGTCCGGAAAGGTGGGCCGCCTGCCCGGCGTGTCCGCCAAGACGGCCTACTCCAAGGAGCTGTGATGGAGCGGAAACGGCTATTTGCCTACTCCTGCGGCCCGGAGGAGCGGGAGCGCTACGCCCGCTACAGCGAGGCCTACGGGTTTTCCGTCACCTGCTGCGCTGAGCGCCCCCTGCCGGAAAACGCGCAGCTCGCCCGCGGCTACGACGGCGTGATGATTGCCGCCGCCCGCGCGGTGGACCGGGGGATGATCGACGCCTACTGTGACGGCGGCGTACAGGTGCTCTCTTCCCGCGCGATCGGCGTGGACAATATCGACCTGGACTATGCCGCCCGGCGGGGCCTGGCGGTGCTGCGCAATACCTATTCCGCCGCCAGCGTGGCGGACTACGCCATCATGCTCATGCTGATGGTCACCCGCCACACGAAGGCGGCCCTCCTGCGCAATGTGGGGCAGGACTACCGCTATGACGGCCTGCGCGGCCGCGAGCTGCATACCATGACGGTGGGCATCGCCGGCACGGGCAATATCGGCGCGGCCACTGCCCGGCATCTGGCCGGTTTTGGCTGCCGCCTGCTCGCCTGGAGCCGCCATCCACGTCCAGAGCTGGAGGACGTTGTCACCTATGTGGACTTTGACACCCTCCTGCGCGAGAGCGATCTCCTCTCCCTGCACCTGACCGCCGTACCGGAGACGCGCCACATCCTCGGCCGGGAGGCGATTGCCCGGATGAAACCGGGGGCCTTTCTGGTCAACACCGCACGGGGGGAGCTGGTGGACACGGCGGCTCTGATCGACGCGCTCGAGTCTGGACACCTCGCCGGTGCGGCGCTCGACGTGCTGGAGGGAGACCGGGAGGTCTACTATCTGGACCACAAAAATCAGGTGATCCCGCACCGGGAGATGGCGATTTTAAATGCTATGCCCAACGTGATTCTCACCCCGCACCTCGCCTTTTGGACGGACACGGTGGCCGACGACATGGTGAGAAACGCGCTGGAGGCGGTGCGCCGCTTCTTTGACGGGGCGGACTGTCCGCTCCGGGTGGTCTGACCGGCGAGCGGGTAAAAATTTTTCGATCAAACGCGATAAAATGCCGCTCTCACGCATTTTATAGATGACAGGAGTGAATGAGGATGATGCTGCTGATGGCGGCGGCGATGGACTATCGCCAATCGGTTCGCCCCGATGTGCTCGAAGAGCTGATGGCGCGCCTGGCCCACGGGGACCGGGACGCGCTGGCGGAGCTCTATGAGCGTACCCGCACGGCGGTGTACGGCCTGGCGCTGTCCTATCTCAAGAGCGGGACGGACGCGGACGACGTCACGCAAGACACCTTTGTCCGCGCTTGGGAGCACGCGCCGTCCTACCGCCCGCAGGGAACACCGCTGGCCTGGCTGCTCGCCATTGCGCGCAATCTCTCCCTCATGCGCCTGCGTGAGCAGGGAAAGGTGACCGAGCTTGCGCAGGACGACCGGGACGCCGCCTTTGGCTCAGACCGGTCCATCCTCACTGCGGAGGATCGCGTTCTGCTGCGCGGGGCGCTCGAGCGCCTGGGCGAGCAGGAGCGGCGGATTGTCCTGCTCCACGCGGCCACCGGCCTGAAGTTCCGGGAGGTGGCCCAGCTGCTCGACCTGCCGCTGTCCACCGTTCTGTCCAAGTATCACAGAGCGATTCCCAAGCTGCGGGCGTTTTTGTCAGAGGAGGGTATCACATGAACCGCAGGAACCTGGATCAGCGTCTGCGCACGGCGCTGGATCATGCGGCGGTCAACCGGCCGGAGGAGGTGCTCGCCCGGTGCGGCGCGCAGGATACCGGGCCGTACCTGCTCGACCAGCCGCCACGCCGAAAAAGCCCCTGGCGCGCCGTCCCGGCGGTGGCCGCCGCTTGTCTGGTGCTGGTGATCTCGCTCGGGCTGCTGCGGCCGGCGTTATTTCAGACAAACGCCGTGGCCAGTGTTGTCTCTCTCGACGTCAATCCGAGCATTGTGCTCACCCTGAATGCCCAGAGCCGCGTGATTGCGGCCGCGGCCCAAAACGGCGACGGAGAGGCGATTCTGGACGGCATGGACCTGGCCGGCACGGAGCTGAATGTGGCGGTCAACGCGATCATCGGCTCGCTGGTGAAGAACGGCTATGTGGATGCCCTGTCTAACTCCATCCTGATCAGCGTGGAGGACGACGACAGCGCGCGCGCGCAGACCCTTCAGACCGAGCTGGCCGGCGAGGTGGAGCAGCTGCTGAACGCCGCTTCCGTGAGCGGCGCGGTGCTCTCGCAGACGGTGACGGCGGACAGCGAGCTGCAGGACTTGGCGGATCAGTACGGCATCACCCTCGGCAAGGCGTCGCTGATCCAGTCGCTGGTGTCGAGCAGCGACCACCTGACCTTTGATGAGCTGGCCGGGCTGACCATCAATGAGCTCAATCTGCTCGCCTCCTCCACCGCTGTCTCTGCGCAGAAGGAGGATGGCATCCAGACTGCCTCCACCGCACTGGAGACCTCCAATATCCAGTCCAGCGGTTCGGCGAGTGTAGAGCGCTATATCGGCATTGAGGCGGCGCAGGCCGCGGCGCTGGCGGACGCCGGTGTGGACGCGGCGCAGGCCACCGTCACCGAGACCGACTTTGACTATGAGAACGGCTGCATGATCTATGAGGTGGAGTTTTACGCCGGCGGTGTGGAGTACGAGTACGATATCGACGCCACCACCGGCGAGGTTCGCGAGCGCCAGCAGGAGGGTGAGGGCTCAGACGAGGCGGACGAGCGCCCGGACAGCCAGACAGACAGCTCGGACAGCGCCGGTCAGCCGACTGCCGCCGGTGGAATCGGCGCGGAGGAGGCCGGCGAGATCGCCCTGACCCACGCGGGCGTGGACCGGTCGGACACCCACGACTGGAAGGTCGAGGAGGACGAACAGGATGGCGTGCCCATCTATGAGGTGGAGTTCGAGGTGGGCGACGTGGAGTATGACTACGAGATTCGCATCTCGGACGGGGAGATCCTCCAGGCCGAGCGAGATGAGTGAGTGAGACGCAAAGAAGCCCCGCACCGTTGCCAGACCGGCACGGTGCGGGGCTCAGAGTGTCCAAAAAGGTCTCACCGAGTTTGGCTCGAAGAGCCAAATAGAGTTTAATTTATTTTTGGCACGGGCATGTACCGGGCCAAAAATACTGATAGTCCGGCAAGTGTGCGGATTTTTGGAACAAAAATCCGTGCGCGCAGTCGGACTGCAAACTCGCGCAAATGCAAGCATTTGCGCGAAAGGCTGTCAAAAACACTTTTTTGACAGCCTCAGCCCCGCACCGTTGCCGGACCGGCATGGTGCGGGGCTTTCCCTATGCGCGCTTGAGAGGGTTATCCCTTTGCCGCCTCATTCACGCAGCGCAGCGCGTTCAGGCTGCGCGGATAGCCGAGATAGGGGAGGCACTGGGAGATCACCGCGATCAGGAACGCCTTGTCGTTCCCGACGAGCATGTTGCCCGCGGCATGGCTGGTGAGCTGCGGCTCGCAGCCGCCCTGCGCGGCGAGGAAGCAGAAGGTGATCATCTCCCGCTCCCGGTAGTTCAGACCCTTGCGGGTGTAGTAATCGCCGAAGCAGTTGTCTGCCAGCCAGCGGTTGATATGGCGGCTCTCCTCCGGGCCGCTGTCCTGGAAGCCGCGCATCCCCTCACCGAAGATGTCCACCTGCGCCTGGTTGCCGTCGGCCAGACGGGTCTCCATCGTGGTGGTGGCCTGGCCCTCCAGCGGCAGCGTCACGCCCTGGGCGGTCAGCACCTCATTCGTCGCGTGCAGGAAGGGGAGCACACGGCCGATGCCGAGGTAGGCGACCGCCTGGTAGACCAGCTCCTTCACCTCCACCGGGGTGAGGCCGAAGCGGAGCGCGGCGGGCAGCATCTCCCGGTAGGCGTCAATGCCCTGGCAGCCGATCAACGCGGCCAAAATGGCCAGAAAACGCGTCCGACCGTCCAGCGTATCCTGCCGGATGACCTCGTCAAAGGCGAAGTTGGCAAACCGCTCCGTGAATTCCGGGTCGGTCTCCCAGAGACCGGAACTCTGTCCGACACCCATCTGCTCCAGATAATTGCGGGAATAATCCGTCAGTTCCATTGTAAAAGCCTCCTGGCTGGAAAGCTCATTATTTCAGCGCGCCGTACTCCGCCTCGGAGACGGGCTCGCACCACTCGTTGGAGGTTTCCTCGCCCGGCACCTCGACGGCCAGGTGGGCAAACCAGCTGTCCGGCGCGGCGCCGTGCCAGTGCTTGACCTCCGGCGGGATGACAACCACATCGCCCGGATGCAGCTCGCGGGCCGGTTCGCCCCACGCCTGATAGTAGCCGCGGCCGGCGGTGCACAGCAGAATCTGGCCGCCGCCGGACTTGGCGTGATGGATGTGCCAGTTGTTGCGGCAGCCCGGCTCAAAGGTGACGTTGCCGATGCCTACGCCGGTGGTGGTGAGCATGTTCAGATAGCTCTGGCCGACGAAATACTTTCCAAAGGCCACATTCTTCTCCCCTATGGGGAATACGCTGAGTTCTTCCGGTTTCATTGTACTCTGCCTCCTTGATAAAATCTGTGTGTTTCGATCTTGCTAGTGATCGGCGATTTGTTTGACCAGCTCAAACCAACGGTTCAGCTCGGCCTGACGGGTCATCATCTGCGTCCCGCCGTCGGAGTCAAAGCGGACCGACAGCGCTCCGGAGACAACGGCGCCGGGGCAGCAGGTACGGATGTCCTGCATAAAATGCCCGGGCCAGCCCGCGTGGGTCTGAAACGGGATGACGGTTTTCCCCTTCCAGTCATGCTCCGTCAAAAAGGAGCGGACGGCCGGGGCGATAGTATACCACCAAGTGGGTGAGCCGACGGCGATCACATCGTAGTCCTCCACCCGACGCGCCAATGGGCGCAGAGCGGGCAGGTAACCGCTGTTGACCTCCTCCTGTCCCTGGCGGACGATGTCGTCATAGGAACCGGTGTACGGCTCTGCCGTCTCAATCTCAGCCAGGTCGGCGCCGGTAGCCGCTTGCAGCTGCCGGGCGATGGCGCGGGTGTTGCCGTTGGAGAGAGAGTAATAGACGATCAGCATCTTTTTTGCCATGACAATTCCCTCCTAAACATAGCGGTTCGGCAATTCAGCGCACGGTCTGCCCGTTCTCCCGGAGCCATTGCTTGATGGCGGGGCGGGCGCTTTTTACGCTGCCGCCGTGGAGGGCAAGTCCCTTGCCCACTTTGGCACCCGGGCAGAGGCGGCAGATATCCCGCTCACTGCCGCCCATCCCGCTGCCCTCGTGGGTGCAGAAGGGGAGGATGGTCTTGCCGGTGAAATCGAAATGCTCCAGAAAGGTGAACACCGCCATCGGCATGGTGCCCCAGTAATTGGGATAGCCGAGATAGATGGTGTCGTACCCCTCCAGGGTTTCCGGATACTGCCGCAGCTCCGGACGCGCGTCGCGGCGCTGGTCGGCCTGCGCCTGGGCAATGCAGGTGTTGTAGTCGCTCGCGTAGGGCTGAGACGGCTCGATCCGGAAGAGGTCTGCGCCGGTCAGCTCGCGGATTATGCCGGCTGCCACCTCCGTATTGCCGACCGGGAGGAATCGCAGCGTGCCGTTCACGTAGTTCTCGTCGGCGCGGGAAAAATAGGTAATCAACGCTGCCATATTTCAGATGCGCCCCTTTCCTCTGGTTCTGCACTTAGTATAACGTGCGCCGGCTTGACGGGGAATCTCCAATCTGTTATGCTTGTATAAACAGAAAGTTGATACCAGAGGGAGGCATCACCGATGTACAACAGCCAGCTGACTGTCTTTGTCTGTGTGGCCGACTGCGGCAGTTTCACCAGGGCAGCGGAGCGCCTGTATATCTCGCCCACCGCTGTTATGAAACAGATCAACGCGCTGGAAGCCCATCTGAAGCTGCAGCTGTTCGAACGGACCCGTCACGGCGTGCGCCTGACGGCGGCAGGGGAGGTGATCTACCAGGACGCCAAATTTCTCTTCGACTACTCCCGCCGGTCTATCGAGCGGGCGCGCGCGGCGATGGAGACCAGCAATACCACCTTCTGTGTCGGGACATCCCTGCTCAATCCGGCGAAGCCGTTTATGGATCTCTGGTACCGGGTGAACCGGGCTTTCCCGCACTACAAGCTCCATCTGGTCCCCTTTGAGGACGACCACCGCGGCATCCTGGACGAGATATCCGCCCTGGGGAAGAAGTTTGACTTCCTGGTGGGCGTCTGTGACTCCAAGCTCTGGCTCAACCAGTGTCAGATGCTGCCGCTGGGCCGGTACCGCAAGATGTGTGCCGTCTCGCGGGACGATCCGCTGGCGGGGAAGAAACGCTTGACCTTTGCCGATCTCTACGGACGGACGCTGATGATGGTCAAGCGCGGGGACTCCCAGACCAATGACTTCATCCGCAACGATCTGGAGCGCAATCACCCGCAGATTCTCATCGAGGACACCAGCCGGTTCTACGACATCTCCGTCTTCAACCGCTGTGCGGAGACGGGGAATATCCTGCTCTCCCTTGAGTGCTGGCAAGACATGCATCCCGGCCTGGTCACGCTGCCGGTGGACTGGGATTACAGCATCCCCTATGGTCTGATGTATGCCAACGACCCGCCGGAGGATGTGCTTCGGCTGGTCGAGCTGGTGCGGAGGCTGCAGCGGGCACCGGGCGTTGAGACAGAAAAACTCCCCCAGCTGTGAGGCTGGGGGAGGCAGAGAAAACGGACCGGAGGTCACTCACTCTTGGTGAGATAGTTGAGCAGGGTAATCAGCAGGATGATGACGATGGTGACGATAAAGACACCCAGCCAGCCCTGCAGGCACTTGAACAGCACTTCGGTAAATTCCATGTTCCGTGCTCCTTTCTGTGATTAACCGAACAGGGTCAGGATCAGGCCGCCGGCGATGACGGAGGCGATCTGTCCGGAGACGTTGACGCCGGCCGCGTGCATGAGCAGGAAGTTCTGCGGGTCCTCCTCCAGGCCCATCTTGTGCACCACGCGGGAGGACATCGGGAAGGCGGAGATGCCGGCGGCGCCGATCATCGGGTTGATCTTCTCCTTGGAGAACAGGTTGAGGAGCTTGGCCACCATCACGCCGCCCACGGTGTCAAACACAAAGGCGAACAGGCCGAGCAGCAGGATCATCAGCGTCTGCAGGTTCAGGAAGGACTCCGCCTGCATCTGGGCGGCCACGGTGATGCCGAGGAAGAGGGTGATCAGGTTGGCCAGCGCCTTCTGCGCGGTGTCAGAGAGGCTGTCGAGCACGCCGCACTCCCGGATCAGGTTGCCGAACATCAGGAAACCGATCAGCGCCACGCTGCGCGGGGCCACCAGGCCGGCGATCGCGGTGATGCAGATGGGGAAGAGGATCTTGGTCATCTTGGACACGCTGTGGTCGGCATAGCGCATGCGGATGCGGCGCTCCTCCTTGGTGGTGATCAGGCGGATCACCGGCGGCTGGATGATGGGCACCAGCGCCATGTAGGAGTAGGCGACCACCACGATCGCGCCGATATACTGCGAGTTAAAGAAGTTAGCCACAAAGATGGAGGTGGGGCCGTCCGCCGCGCCGATGATGGCGATAGAGGCGGCGTCAGCGATCTCAAAGCCGAGCAGCCGGGCCACGCACAGGGTGAAGAAGATGCCGAACTGCGCTGCCGCGCCGAAGATCATCAGCTTCGGGTTGGACAGCAGCGGGGTAAAATCGATCATCGCCCCGATGCCGACGAACAGCAGCAGCGGGAACAGCTCGTTGGAGATGCCCGCGTCAAACAGGACATTGAGCACGCCCACCTCGGTGACGCCGTCGATGACCTGCGTCACCGCGCCCGACCACGGCAGGTTGACCAGAATGGTGCCAAACCCGATGGGCAGCAGCAGCGAGGGCTCCATCTCCTTGGCGATGGCCAGGTAGATCAGCAGGGCGCCGATGATCCACATGACAACCTGCTGCCACTGCAGCTCAAAGACGTTGCTAAAGAGTTCCAGCATAGATTTGTGACTCCTCTCTCTAATTGGACTGGGTGCGCAGCCGGCCGGGAACAGATAAAAAAGACCCTTGCCGAACCCGCGGCACTCCGTTATGCCCCGTGCGCGGCAAAAGTCCTGCACTGCCGTCATCCTCTTTGGATGCCGTATCACGCGCGTCGTCACAGCCGGGGCTGCGGGCTGCACCCTTTTGCATAGACATTCCTATTATGCGGTCACAGGTCGAATTTGTCAAGCGGGAGTTGGAAAAGAAGGGCGCTTTTGTCCTGGACGCCGCGCGCCTTTTGACGCAATGCCGGTTGCGGGTATGTTGTGCGATGTGATACAATAAGTACGAAATCAGCCGCCGGTACTCCGGGCGTGGGGACCGGCGCGGCGAGGAGGAATCTCATTTGAGTCTCCATGAGGAATGCGGGGTCTTTGGCGTCTGGGACCCGAAGGGCGGCTGCGCCCGAACCACCTATTATGGGCTGTATGCCCTGCAGCACCGGGGGCAGGAGGCCTGCGGCATCGCCACCACCAATGACCGGGAGCTGTCCTACTATAAAGATGTGGGCCTGGTGGGGGACGTGTTTGACGAGCAGCGGCTGGAGGAGCTGGACGGGACGATGGCCGTCGGCCACGTCCGCTATGCCACTACGGGCGCAGGCAAGCGGGAGAACGCCCAGCCGCTCACTCTGAAATATGTCAAGGGCACCCTCGCGGTGGTCCATAACGGCAACCTGGTCAACCACGACCAGCTCCGTCGGGCATATGAATATAACGGGGCCATCTTTCAGACTACCTCGGACACCGAGGTGATCGCCTACGCCATCGCCCGCGAGCGGCTGACCTGCCCGAGCGTGGAGGAGGCGGTCAGCCGCGCTGTCCGCCAGCTCAAGGGCGCCTTTTCCCTGATCGTGATGAGTCCGCGCAAGCTGATCGCCGCGCGCGACCCGTGGGGCTTTCGCCCGCTGTGCATGGGCCGCAAGGGGGAGGCGGTCTACTTCGCCAGCGAGTCCTGCGCCCTGGACGGGGTAGAGGCGGAGTATGTGCGCGAGATCGAGCCGGGCGAGATTGTGGTGGTGGAACCGCCGGACGAGAAGAACGCCAACACCGCCTGCTCCATCCGCTCTATCCGCACCAACTGCCGCGGCATGAGCCACATGTGTATCTTTGAGTATATCTACTTCGCCCGCTCCGACAGCGTCATCTGCGGCCAGTCGGTTCACGAGGCGCGGCGGAACGCCGGGCGGATTCTGGCACGGGAGTCCCCAGTGGAGGCGGACCTGGTGATCGGCGTGCCCGACTCCGGCCTGGACGCCGCGATGGGCTATGCCGAGGCCTCCGGCATCCCCTACGGAGAGGGCTTTGTGAAGAATCGCTATATCGGCCGCACCTTCATCACCCCGGACCAGCGCAGCCGCGAGCAGGCGGTGCGCATCAAGCTGGGTGCCCTGCGCAGCCAGGTGGAGGGCAAGCGGGTGGTCATGATCGACGACTCTATCGTCCGCGGCACCACCAGCCGGGCGATCATCTCTCTCCTGCGCCAGGCGGGGGCGAGGGAGGTCCATATGCGCGTCTCCTCCCCCGAGTTTATTGCCCCGTGCTATTTCGGCACCGATATCCCGGACAAAGAAAAGCTGATCGCCTGCCACCACACCTGTGAGGAGATCTGCGCGCTGACGGGCGCCGACTCGCTGGCCTTTCTCAGCCTGGAGGGCCTGCGCAAGATCGCGCCGGACGCCCGGTGCGGCTTCTGCGAGGGCTGCTTCACGGAGCAGTACCCCATCCCCCGAGAGGAGATCGGCCAGGCCGCGCCGGGGTGCAAATGAGCGCCGGGAGAGAAGGCGTGCCCGCCCCGGTCACGCTGACCCCCATCGCGCGCATCTGGACCGATTTTGACGGTAAATTCGGCATTCCGCGTCAGAGCGGTCTGGTGCGTGAGCTGCGGGGAGAGATTGTCTTCGAGCCGGAGTACCGCAATCCGGATGCCCTGCGCGGTATCGAGGGCTATTCCCACCTCTGGCTGATCTGGCTCTTTGACGCCAACCGCCCGCAGCGGCGCTGGCAGCCCACCGTCCGCCCGCCCCGCCTGGGCGGCAACGCGTCGGTTGGGGTGTTTGCCACCCGGTCGCCCTACCGTCCCAACCCGATCGGCCTCTCCTGCGTCCGCCTGGAGGGCGTGGAGCGCCGCGCGGACTGCGGCGCGGTCCTGCTTGTCTCCGGGGCGGACCTGCTCGACGGGACGCCGATTTTGGACATCAAACCCTACCTGCCCTATGCCGACGCTCACCCGGACGCGGCGGGCGGCTTTACCGACGGAACGCCGCGCCGGACGCTGGAGGTCTCCATTCCGGAGGAGCTGCTCGCGCGCATCCCGAAGGAGAAGCGGGCGGCGCTGCGCGGCGTGCTGGCGCAGGACCCCCGGCCGGCCTATCAGGACGACCCGGCGCGGCGCTACGGCATGACCTTTGCCGGCTGGGACGTGCGCTTTACCGTCGCGGGCGGAACGCTCACCGTCTGCGAAGTGGTCCCGGCGCCAAAGGAGGAGACGCGATGAGCCTGACGCTGCGCCGCTGCCCGCCGGAGGAGAGACGGCGTTGGATGCCGTTGCTCCTGCTGGCGGATGAGCAGGAGAGCATGGTAGAGCGCTACCTCGACCAGGGCGAGATGTTCCTGCTCTGGGACGGGGAGCGGGTGCGCGGCGAGTGCGTCCTCACGCGGGAGGGGGACGGAGTCTATGAGGTGAAAAACCTCGCCATCTGTCCCGACAGCCAGCGCCAGGGCTATGGCTGCGCCCTGCTCGACCTGCTGCGCGCGCAGGTTTCGGACTGCCGCACCCTCTATGTCGGCACGGGCGACAGCCCTCTGACGCTCCCCTTTTATCGTGCCTGCGGTTTTCGGGACTCCCACCGGATCAAGAATTTTTTCTCGGAGCACTACGACCACCCCATCTGGGAGGGCGGCCGGCAGCTGATCGATATGGTCTATCTGCGCTGGGACCGCCCGGGGAAGTCCTGACTGCTCCGGGCTATGTTCTGGCACTGGCGGGCTGCCTGTGTTCCTGTAAATGACGTTCCCTCTCTGCCCTCTGCCGTTCCCGTTCTGCCGCGACTGCGCGGTGGAGGGACGGCGGCGCGCGGAGAGGGATTTTAGATTGATATCGTGTCAAAATGGTGTTATAGTACAGGTGGTGACACAGTGTCAGAATAATGGGCAGGCCGGCAGGCTGCCGGCCTGCGTTGCAAGCGAAGAACCGAGGATACAATACAAGGAGGTTTGAAGCATGAAGGCAAAGGTCTATTTTTCCAGAGAGATCACGCCGGAGAAGGTTGTGGAGATGTACCGCGCGCTGAGCGTGGAGCTGCCCGGCAAAGTGGCGGTGAAGGTCCATTCCGGCGAGAAGGGGAACCAGAACTACCTGCACCCGGAGTTCTGGCGGCCCATGGTGGAGGCGGTCCACGGCACGATTGTGGAGTGCAACACCGCCTACAGCGACGCCACGGTCGGCGTGCGCGACAACACCGAGTCTCACCTCAAGCTCCTGGAGGAGCACGGCTGGAACAAGTATTTTGACGTAGACCTGATGGACGCCGAGGGACCGGACGTGGTCTGGCCCATCCCCAACGGCAAGGTGCTCCATGAGAATGTCGTGGGCAAAAACATCCTCCATTACGACTCCATGCTGGTCCTGGCCCACTTCAAGGGCCACCCGATGGGCGGCTACGGCGGCGCGCTCAAGCAGCTGTCCATCGGCTGTGCCTCCCGCGCGGGCAAGGCGCTGATCCACTCCGCCGGCAAGACGGACGACCGCTACGAGACCTGGAAGCAGCACGCCAGCGCAGTGGTCTTCCCGGAGGCCATGGCGGACGCGGCCTCCAGCGTGGTGGAGCACTTCCAGGGCAAGATCGCCTTTATCAACGTGATGAAGAAC
>DGYMR06203__coassemble_1332_pt1 | contig 15786 bp, 14 predicted proteins | sample DGYMR06203__metabat2_low_PE_036 | metagenome-assembled genome bin DGYMR06203 | reverse complement strand
CCCCTGGGGGCGGAGATGCGCAAGATGTTCCTCGCCGCGCCGGGGAACGTCCTGGTGGACGCGGACTACTCCCAGATCGAACTGCGGCTGCTGGCCCACATCGCGGGAGACGAGGCGATGCAGGAGGGCTTTCGCACCGGCGCGGACGTGCACACCGCCACCGCCGCCTGGGTCTTCGGCGTGCCGGAGGAGGAGGTCACCCGCCAGATGCGCTCGTCGGCCAAGGCGGTCAACTTCGGCATTGTCTACGGCATCTCCGCCTTCTCTCTCGCGCAGGACATCGGCGTGACCCAGCGCCAGGCGAAGGAGTACATGGACCGCTATTTTGAAAAGTACTCCGGAATCCGCGACTATGAGAAGAACGTCGTCGCCGAGGCGCGCGAGCGCGGCTACGTTTCCACCCTGATGGGGCGGCGGCGCTGGCTGCCCGAGCTCAAGAGCTCCAACTTCAACACGCGCTCCTTCGGCGAGCGGGTCGCGCTCAATATGCCCATCCAGGGCACGGCGGCGGACATCATCAAGCTGGCGATGGTCCGCGTCCAGAACCGCCTGAAGGCGGAGGGCCTGCGCGGCCGGCTTGTATTACAGGTTCACGACGAGCTCATCGTCGAGTGCCCGGCGGAAGAGGGGAAGACGGTCGCCCGGCTGCTGGAAGAGGAGATGGAGGGGGTCATGACGCTCTCTGTCCCCCTGGTGGCGGAGGCCAAGATCGGCGTGCGCTGGGCGGACGCGCACTGAGCGCGCGGAGCCGGCGTACCTGCCCCGCAAGGAGGATCACATGGAAGAAAAACAGTACGTCTCCTACCGGCTGCGGCCGATGGACCGGGAGATGATTCCACAGATTGTCCGGCTGGAACGGGAGAATTTCTCCCTCCCCTGGACGGAGGAGATGCTGTTGGAGGAGCTGGAGAGCCTCAACAGCAGCTGCATCGCCGCCGTCACCGAGGACGGGACGGTACTGGGCTATGCCAGCCTGACCGTCGTGCTGGACGAGGGGTATATCAATAACATCGCCGTGCGCGCCGACTGCCGCCGGCAGGGGATCGCCTCCGCCCTGCTGCGGGTGTTTTTGCGCTTTGCCCGCGCGCAGCAGCTCGCCTTTCTCACCCTGGAGGTGCGCGAGAGCAACGCCGCTGCCCGCGCCCTGTATGACAGGTTCTGCTTTCAGGAGGTGGGGCGGCGCAAGAATTACTACGACAAGCCGGCGGAGGACGCGATCTTGATGACGCGCTACCTCACCGCCGGGGAGGAGGGGACGGAATGAACATCCTGGCAGTGGAGTCCTCCTGCGACGAGACCGCCGTCGCCGTCGTGCGCGACGGGCGGACGGTGCTCTCCGACGCGATTGCCTCCCAGGTGGAGATGCACACCCTCTACGGCGGCGTCGTGCCCGAGATCGCCTCGCGCAAGCACCTGGAGGCGATCGCCCAGCTCGCCGACCGCGCGCTGGAGGAGGCGGGGCTGACGCGCCGGGAGATCGACGCGGTCGCCTGTACCTACGCCCCCGGCCTGATCGGCGCGGTGCTGGTGGGGCTGAATTTCGCCAAGGCGGTCTCTTATGCGCTCGATGTCCCGCTCATCCCGGTGCACCATATCCGCGGGCACATCGCGGCCAACTACATCACCCACCCCGCGCTCGAGCCGCCCTTTCTCTGCCTCTGCGTCTCCGGCGGCAACACGCTGATCGTGGACGTGGAGGACTATACCCGCCTGCGCCTGCTCGGCGCGACCCGGGACGACGCGGCGGGGGAGTGCTTTGACAAGGTGGCCCGCGTGCTCGGCATCGGCTACCCCGGCGGCGGCCCGATGGACCGCCTGGCCAAGGGGGGAGACGATCAGAAATATCCTCTCCCGCGCTCCAAGGTGGACGGCGCGCCGCTGGATATGTCCTTTTCCGGTCTCAAGACGGCGGCGCTCAACCTGATCCACAACGCCGCGCAGAAGGGGGAGGCGCTCGACCTTGCGTCTTTCGCCGCCTCCTTCGCCGCGGCGGTGAGCGACGAGCTGGTGCCGCGCGTGATGCTGGCGGCCCGGCAGACCGGCCGGCGGAAGATCGCCGCGGCCGGCGGCGTGGCGGCCAACAGCCGCATCCGCCGCGACCTGGAGAGCGCCTGCCGGGCGGAGGGCTGTGAGCTCTATCTCCCCGAGCTGCGCCTGTGCGGGGACAACGGGGCGATGATCGGCTGTCAGGGCTACTACGAGTATCAGGCCGGCGCGCGCGCCGGGCTCGACCTCAACGGCTTTGCCAGCCGGCCGGTGGATGCCCCTGGCTGGGCGTGAAACGGTTATGTCAACGCCGCCGGCTGTGGAAAACCCGTCCCGCGACGTCCACATCCGACGGGAAAAGCCTTGCGGCGGCTGGATTTTTGCTGTGGAAAAGCCTGTGCACAATGTGCATAACTCTTTGTAGAGCGCCGGTTGCCCCCGATATTATGCCGGCGGCGGAGAAGGGGCTGTCAAGCGGGCGGCGGGAATTTCTACTTGGCCGCCTGGGATAAAATGCCGGTCGGGCGCTGTCAGACTTTGTGGGAAATGTCCGCTTGACAGCGCGCCGGCGGGAAAGGGCTATACAAGCAGTATTCGCCCCTTTTCGTCTTTGCCAGCGGCGGCAAATTTCGGCGTCTTCTGCGCGGGAATGATTGCCATTCCCGGCCGGGTATGCTATAATTTACTATCTGTTTGGATTTGATTTTGCACAGTTTTGGATAAAGGTCGTGTGAAAGATGGAACAAAAGGGAATTATGCTCTCGGGCATCAAGCCCAGCGGCGAGCTGACGCTCGGCTCCTATCTGGGGGCGATCAAGAATTGGGCGGAGCGGGCCGACCAGTTTGAGTGTTATTATTTCATGGCGGACCTGCACGCCATCACCGTCCGGCAAAAGCCGGCCGACCTGCGCCGGCGCACGCTCGAGCAGCTGGCACAGTATATCGCCTGCGGGCTGGACCCGGAGCGCAACACGCTGTTCATCCAGAGCCATGTGCCGCAGCACGCGGAGCTGGGCTGGGTGCTCAACTGCTACGCCATGTTCGGCGAGCTGAGCCGGATGACGCAGTTCAAGGACAAGAGCGCGAAGAACGCCGACAACATCAACGGCGGCCTGTTCACCTACCCGTCGCTGATGGCGGCCGACATCCTGCTCTATCAGCCGGACTATGTCCCGGTGGGAGAGGACCAGAAGCAGCACGTCGAGCTGACGCGGACCATTGCGCGGCGCTTTAACAACCTCTATGGCGAGGTGTTCAAGATGCCCGAGCCGTATGTGCCCAAGGTGGGCGCGCGCATCATGAGCCTGACCGACCCGACGTCCAAGATGAGCAAGTCGGAGGACGCCGACACCGGCCGCGTCTGCCTGATGGACCGCCCGGAGGACATCATGCGCGCCTTCAAGCGCGCGGTCACCGACAGCGAGAACACCATCCGCTTTGACCGGGAGAACAAGCCGGGCATCTCCAACCTGATGACCATCTACTCCGCCGCCACCGGCCGGAGCTATGAGGAGATCACCCGGGAGTTTGACGGCCGCGGCTACGGGGTGTTCAAAACCGCTGTGGGCGAGAGCGTGGTCGAGCTGCTGCGCCCGATCCGGGAGCAGAGCGAGCGGCTGCTTGCCGACAAGGGGTATCTCGAGTCGGTCTACCGCGCCGGGGCGGAGAAGGCGGGCCATATCGCCAATAAGACGCTCCGCAAGGTCTACAAAAAGGTGGGCTTCGTGGCCCGCTGAGACGGCCTGACTGCCGGAAGAGCAAGCGGCGGCGGGCGGCGAAGGCCGTCTGCCGGGCCGCGCAGAAGAAGGAGAACAATCTCGTGTTATGAGCTTGACCAACTATCATTCCATGGCGATTGTCGTGGCCGCGCTGCTGCTGGCGATGGTGGTCACCATGGTCAGTATGCCGCTGGTGCGCCGTCTTGCCGTCCGGATGGGGGCTATCGACATGCCCGGCGTGGCGGGGACGGACAGCGAACGCCACCTGCACACCACCCCCACCCCCAGGATGGGCGGGCTGGCCATCTTTCTGGGCTTTTACTGCTCCATGGCGGCGTTCGTCACCATCAATCCGCAGCAGTCGGCCATGCTGCTCGGAGCGGCGGTGATTGTCCTGCTCGGCATGGTGGACGACGTGCGCGGCCTGTCGGCCAAGGTGAAGCTGGCCGTCCAGATCGTCGCGGCGGTGATCGCCGTCTCCGGCGGCAGCGTCATCAACTATGTCAGCGTCCCCACCTGGATCTCCGAGAGCGGACACCTGAATCTCGGCTGGCTCTCTGTGCCGGTCACGGTGGTCTGGATTGTCCTGATCACCAACGCCGTCAACCTGATCGACGGGCTGGACGGCTTGGCCGCCGGCGTATCCGCCATCTCGTCGGTCTGCCTGGTGGTGGTGGCCCTGGGCTACTCCGACATCACGGTCGCGGTGATCTGCGGCGCGCTGGCCGGCGGGTGCATCGGCTTTCTGCCGTACAACATCAGCCCGGCGCGCATCTTTATGGGGGATACCGGCTCGACCTTTATTGGCTTTATCCTGGCCGTGGCCTCCATTCAGGGCCTGTTTAAGATCTACGCGATCATCTCCTTTGTGGTCCCCTTTGTCATGCTGGGCCTTCCCATCTTTGACGTGTGCTTCGCCGTCATCTCCCGCGTGAGCCATGGGGAGAACCCGATGAAGGCCGACCGCAAGCACGTGCACTACCGCCTGCTGGATATGGGCCTGTCCAAGCAGCAGACGGTGGCGGTGCTCTATCTGGTCTCCGCCTGCCTCGGACTGACGGCGGTGCTGCTGAGCACGACCGACTGCGGCCGCCTCATTCCGCTGCTGCTGGCCGTGGTGGTGGTGGGCGCCGTCGCCTACCGGCTCTACCGCCACCGCCGCAGCCTGCTCAAGGGCGGGCAGAGACGGCCGGACCTCGACGTGCGGCCGCGGAAAGAGAACGCTGCCGACCTGGCCCCGACCGACCAGAAAGACGAGCTGGGCTGAGCTGTCTCAGCTCAGCCCCATCAGCAGAACCAGGGCGAGGATGATGAGCCATTCCTCGTCGTCCGATTCCCGGAAGAGATAGATGAGGATCAGCAGGAGGAGGATGTCCCCCCGGTCCAAGCGGGAGAGGCCCAGTTTGTCCCAGATGCCGGGTCCTCCGGCATTTTTTGCGCCGCCGAGCAGTCCCTGCAGAAAGGAAAACGGACCGGATGCGCTGCGGCCGCCGGCCGCCGGCTCCTCCGGCTCCAGCGGCCGGTAGCCGTCGTGGGGACAGTATCGGTTATACATCCTCTCCCCCCTTGAACAGGCCGAGCGCCGAGCGGATGACGCGGCTGAGACGGGTGATCTGAATGGCCCGCTCCAGTTTTTCCCGCCGCTCCGGGCGCAGGAAGGGGCGAAGCGCGGCCAGAAGCTGCGTTTTTTCATCCTCGCCGCGGCGGTACTCGCCCAGCAGCGAGACCAGACGTCCCATCGTCCCCGCATCCATTTGACCGAGCAGCTCGCCCAGCGCGCCGGAGCCCGGCTCCGGCGCGGCGGACGGCTCCTCGGGCGCGGTCCCCTGCGCGTCGGATGTCTCAGACGGGTGGTCCGCGGCGGACAGGGAGTTGGCCAGCGCCATAATCTGCTCCATGGCCTCGGGTGAGGAGAGAATCTCGTTTAGTTTTTCCTCAAACTCGGCCATGCGGACGCCCCCTCTGCGCGATTACCGGTCCAACTGCTGCTGCATCTGTCCCAGCGCCTGCGCCCCCTCCGGGCTGTCGCTCAGGCTGGAGAGCATGGCTTGCAGGGCGCTGGGGTCGCCCGCCTTGGCCTGACGCGCCGCCGCGTCCAGGTTGCCCTGGCGCTGCAGCAGGGCGATCAGCCGCCGTGTCTCGGGTGACTGGAGCAGGCGGCGCAGCTCGGCCGGGCGGCGCAGCAGCTCCGCGGCCTCCGGGCTGCCGAGCGGCGGAGAGCTGGAAGACGGAGATCGAGACAAGAAAATCCCTCCTGACGGTTGGCTTTGTTACCAGTATATGCGCCGCCTGAGGAGATGTGACCGGGCGCGCCGCGGCGCGGGGAGGTTGTTGGGATGAAAATTCTGGTCTGTTCCGATTCCCACGGGAACCGGGAGAACCTGCGCTGTGCCATCGAGCGGGAGCGCCCCGCGGTGGTCTTCCACCTTGGGGATGGACGGGCAGATATCCTGCAGGTGATGCGGGACTGGCCGGAGATCGAGCTGCACAGTGTCGCCGGCAACTGCGATTGGCGCAGCCGCCAGCGTACGGAGGAGCTCGTGACGCTGGAGGGCTGCCGGTTTCTGCTCAGCCATGGGCACGAGCACGCGGTCAAGAGCGGGTATGAGAGCTATTTCTCCTACGGCCTGCGCCGGCGGGTAGACGTGCTGCTGGCCGGACATACGCACGTCCCCTGCGTGAAATGGCAGCGCGGCATTCTGCTGATGAACCCCGGCTCCATCGGCATGGGCACCCGCCCGAGCTACGGCATCCTCGAACCGAGCGGCGGCGAGATCGTGACCTGCCGGATTCAGCGGCTGGAACCGGCGGTCTCGCCGCGGTGACGGGAAGTAGGACAACTTTTCCGGTGATTTTGTGTATTGCCGGACGTCAGTTTGATGATATAATAATATCTACCGATGATTTGCCGGCAGATTACGCCGCGGCGGGGTACGCCCTGCCGCGGACGCGTGGCCGCCGACCCGGGCGGCTATCCATTCCGGGCCCTTGACCGCGCAGGCGCGGCCCGATCGGGAGGATCAGAATGAACTCATTTGAGGCACTCAAATATGAATTGCGCCGGGCCTGCATGAGAAGGGCAACAGTCTGGCCGGTATCAAGCTGTTGGAACAGGTCCCTATGTGTGAGCACACCACCTTCCGCATCGGCGGGCCGGTGGCGCTCATGGCACTGCCCCAGACGGCGGAGGAGACGCTCACGGCCATCCGTGTGGCCCGCGGCATGGACATCCGGCCCTTTCTGCTCGGCCGGGGCAGCAATCTGCTGTGCGCGGATGGGGCGGTGTCCCGTTTCGTCATCAAGACCAACCCCGGGCTGAATCAGATCGAGCGGGTCGGTCCGACGGAGCTTCGCTGCGGCGCGGGCGTCTCTATGCGTGAGGCGGCTTGCTTTGCCCAGCGCTGCAGCCTGACCGGGCTGGAGTTCGCCCACGGCATTCCCGGCACGCTGGGCGGCGGCGTGGTGATGAATGCCGGGGCCTACCACGGCGAGCTGAGCGACGTGGTCGCCGAGACCACCGCCCTCAACCGCGAGGGGGAGATCGTCACCCTCCGGGGGAAAGAGCAGGACTTCGCCTACCGACACAGCGCGTTTCTCGACGGCGGCATGGTCGTGCTCCACTCCATTCTCCGCCTGCAGCCGGGGGACCCGGCTGCGATTCAGGCGCGGATGGACCGGCTACTCTACCTGCGCCGGGAGCGCCAGCCGCTCGAGTGGCCCAGTGCCGGCTCCACCTTTAAGCGCCCGGCGGGCGGATTTGCCGCCGCGCTCATCGACCAGTGCGGACTCAAGGGCCTCACCGTGGGCGGCGCGCAGGTCTCGGAGAAGCATGCCGGCTTTGTCATCAACCGCGGCGGGGCGACCTGTTCCGACGTGCTCCGACTGACCGACCAGATCCGCGAGCGCGTTGCACGGGAGACCGGCATTGAGCTGGAGCTGGAGATCCGCCGGCTGAGCTGAACGGCGGGACAGAGAACCAAATCCAATCAACAGAGCGGGGAGGGACTGCGATGGAGGTCATCATCATCTCCGGCCTGTCCGGAGCGGGAAAGAGCCGCGCGGGCGAGTTCCTGGAAGACGCGGGCTTTTACACGGTGGACAATATGCCCGCCGTGCTGATGCCGCGATTCGCCGAGCTCGCCATGAGCGGGAAGAATAGCCGCTATGAGCGCGTCGCGCTCGTGAGCGATATCCGCGGCGACCACAATTTTGAGCCGCTCTTCCAGGCCATGGCCGAGATGCGGGAGATGGGCTGCGACTGCAAGCTCCTCTTCCTCGAGGCTTCCACTGAAGCGGTCATCATGCGCTATAAGGAGACCCGGCGGATGCATCCGCTCAGCGAGCCGGGCGAGAGCCTGGAGTCCGCCATCCGACGGGAGAAGCAGCTTCTCGCCCCGGTGCGCGCGCGGGCGGACTACATCCTCGACTCCACTACCTTTAATACCACGGCCAAGCTGCGCGCGGCGCTGCTGGAGATGTTCGGCGGCGATACCTTCAGCCGCGCGGGACTGGCGGTGAGCGTGCAGTCCTTTGGCTTCAAATACGGCATCGCCCTGGAGGGGGACTGGGTGATGGACGTGCGCTTCCTGCCAAACCCCTTCTACGTGCCCGAGCTGCGCCGCAAGACGGGCCTGGACCCGGAGGTGCAGGAATTCCTCCAGGGCTGCAAGGAGACCGGGGTCTTCCTGGAGAAGATGCGCGACATGCTCGCCTTCCTCCTCCCGCTGTATGAGGAGGAGGGGAAGACCAGTCTCGTCATCGCCATGGGCTGCACCGGCGGACAGCACCGCTCGGTCGCCATGGCCCATGCCGTGGCACAGCTGGTGGGCGAGCTGGGCTATCCGGTCTCCGAGTTCCACCGGGACATGACGCGTGAACGGAAGTGAGGGCGGGGATATGAACTGGAGGATCCCATCGGACGGCGGCCCGCATATCGTGACCATCGGCGGAGGCACCGGCCTCTCCACGATGCTGCGCGGCCTGAAATATTACTCGCGCAATCTCACCGCCGTGGTCACCATGGCCGATGACGGCGGCGGCTCCGGCGTACTGCGCCAGGACCTGGGCATGCCGCCCCCGGGCGACCTGCGCAACTGCCTGCAGGCGCTGGCGAATGTGGAGCCCATTATGGAGGAGCTGCTGGCCTACCGCTTCCCGGAGGGGGCGCTCGCCGGACAGAGCTTTGGAAACCTCTTTCTGGCCGCCCTGGACGGCATCTCGGGCAGCTTTGAGGAGGCGGTCGCGCGAATGAATCAGATTCTCGCCGTCACCGGCCGGGTGCTCCCGGTCACCGACAACAATGTGAATCTGATCGCGGAGTTTGAAAACGGCACCTCCGTGCGCGGCGAGAGCCAGATCTACGCCTTTAAGAAGCAGCAGCACTGCCGCATCAGCCGGGTGCGGCTTGAGCCGGAGCGGCCGAACGCCCTGCCGCCGGTGATCGAGGCGATCGGCCAGGCAGACGTCATCATCCTCGGCCCGGGGAGCCTGTATACCAGCGTGATCCCCAATCTGCTCGTCTCCGGCGTGGTGGAGGCCATCGCCCGCTCCCAGGCGCTGCGCATCTATATCGGCAATATCATGACGCAGGAGGGTGAGACGGAGGGATACACCCTCTCTGAGCACATCCGCGCCCTGCTCGACCACGGCGTGCCCGGAATGATTGACCTGTGCCTGGCCAATTCTGCTGACATCCCGGAGGATGTGCGCGTGCGCTACCGCCCGGAAAATGCCCAGCCTATCTTGGTGGACGGCAGCGCTGTGCGCGCGCTCGGCGTGGAGCTGATCTGTGAGCCGCTCTCAGACGAGACGCGCCGCTACAAGGCCCGCCATGACCCGCAAAAACTCGCGCGCGCGATTCTCAGCGTGGTGGAGGACCGCTGTGTGCGCACCTGGACCGATCAGGGGGTCCGCTATGTCCGGGAGCACTGACCAACGCCGCGCCGCGGCGGAGAGCGCGGGGGAGGAGAGCTTTTCCGCTCAGGTGAAGGCGGAGCTCTGTCGGGAAAAGATGACGCGGCCCTGCTGCGCGCTGGCGGAGAGCTACGGCCTGCTGCTGTTTTGCAACACCTTTCAGCGCGGGGAGGTGCGTCTTGTCACCACCTCGCCGGCGCTGGCCCAGCGGATTCCGCGGCTGTTCCGGCGGGCGCTGGATATCCGCTTTGACCGCGCACCGCGGGACGCGGAGGCGGGCGGACAGCTCGTCTTTCAGCTCACCGACCAGGCCAAGCTCGCGCGCGTGCTCGAGGCGTATGGCCAGGGACCGGAGGAGCTGGTGAACCACCACGTCAACTATGCCCTTCTGGAGGAGAACTGCTGCCGCGCGGCCTTCCTGCGCGGGGCGTTTCTGGCCGGCGGATCGGTGACCGACCCGCGCAAGCGCTATCATCTGGAGTTTACCACCTCGCACTACTATGTTGCCCGCGAGCTCGGTCCGATGATGGCAGAGCTCGAGCTCTACCCCAAGACGTCGGTGCGCAAGTCCAACTACGTCACCTATTTCAAGCAGAGCGAGGCGATCAGTGACTTTTTAACCACTATCGGCGCCCCGTTGGCGGCGATGGACGTGATGAACGCCAAGCTGGAGAAGAATCTGCGCAACCGCGTCAACCGCCGCTCCAACTGCGACGTGGCCAACGTGGACAAGGCGGTCGCCGCCGCACAGGGGCAGATCGCCGTGATCCGCCGCCTCCAGTCCGCGCCCGTCTGGGAGACCCTGCCGGACGCCCTGCGGGAGACGGCTGAGCGGCGCGTGGACAACCCTGACCTGTCGCTCCACGAGCTGGCAGACCTGCTCGGCGTCTCCAAATCCTGCCTGAACCACCGGCTGCGCCGCCTGCAGGCGCTGGAGCAGGCACAGCACTGACCGGCCGCGCGCCGGTCCATCCTCCGCCCGGAGCGGAGTGGGAAGGAGCACCCCATGTCCTTTGTCCATCTGCATGTCCACAGCGAGTTCTCCCTGTTAGACGGCGCCTGCCGGATTCGGGAGCTGGTGCAGCGCGTCAAGGCGCTGGGCCAGAGCGCTGTGGCGATCACCGACCACGGCAATATGTATGGCGTGGTCGATTTTTATAAGGAGTGCAAAAAGGAGGGCATCCACCCCGTCATCGGCTGCGAGGTCTATGTTGCCCCGCGCACCCGCTTTGACAAAAATCACGACCTCGATCTCGGCGCACGCCACCTCATCTTACTCTGCCGCAACGAGACGGGCTACCGCACGCTCTCCTATCTGGTCAGCCAGGCCAACCTAGAGGGCTTTTATATGCGCCCGCGCATCGACCTCGATCTGCTGCGCGAGCACCACGAGGGACTGATCGCCCTGTCCGCCTGCCTGGCGGGAGAGATTCCCCGCCGCCTGCGCGATGGGGACTACAACGGCGCCAGAGACCATGCCAAAATGATGCGCGATCTGATGGGCGAGGGCAACTACTATATTGAGATTCAGGACCACGGCCTGGAGGCCCAGCGGGCGATTTTCCCGCAGCTGGTCTCCCTGGCGCGTGAGCTGGACATCCCGCTCGTGGCGACAAACGACGCGCACTACCTCACACGGGAGGACGCCCAGGCGCAGGACGTTCTCATGTGTATCCAGACGGGCAAGACGCTCGACGACCCGGACCGGATGAAGTTTGAGACGCAGGAGTTCTATCTCAAATCGGAGGAGGAGATGCGCGCCCTCTTTCCCGACTGCCCCGAGGCGATCGACAACACCGCGAGGATCGCCGATGCCTGCCAGATGGACTTCCAGTTCGGCGTCCACCACCTGCCGGAGTTTCGCTATCCGCCCGGCTATGACGCCGAGCGCCTCTTCTCTGAGCTGTGCTACGCGGGGTATCAAAAGCGCTACCCCAGCGATCCCGAGGGTTACCGGGAGCGGCTGGAGTACGAGATGGATATGATCCGAAAGATGGGCTTTGTGGACTACTTCCTCATCGTGGCGGATTTTGTCGGCTACGCGAAGCGCCAGCAGATTCCTGTCGGGCCGGGCCGCGGCAGCGCCGCGGGCTCGATGGTCTCCTACTGTATGGAGATCACCGACGTGGACCCGATGAAGTACGCCCTCTACTTCGAGCGCTTTCTCAACCCGGAGCGTGTGACCATGCCGGACATCGACATGGACTTCTGCTACCGCCGCCGGGTAGAGGTGATCGACTACGTCAACGAGAAGTACGGAGAGGACCATGTAGCCCAGATCGTCACCTTCGGCACCATGGCCGCCCGCGGCGTGCTGCGCGATGTCGGCCGGGTGATGAATCTCCCCTACGGCGAGGTGGACCAGCTGGCCAAGCTGGTGCCCGCCCAGCCGCTGCACATCACGCTGGACGAGGCGATGCGGGTCTCCAAGCCCCTGCGGGAGCGCTATGAGAGCGACGAGCGCGTCCGGCTGCTGATCGACACGTCGAAAAAAATCGAAGGGATGCCGCGCCACGCCTCCAAGCACGCCGCCGGCGTCGTCATCACCCGCAAGCCGGTCTATGAATACGTCCCGCTCGCGCGCAACGACGAGAGCATGGTCACCCAGTATGTCATGACCACGCTGGAGGAGCTGGGGCTGCTGAAGATGGACTTCCTCGGCCTGCGCAACCTCACCATTCTGGACGACGCGCAGCGGATGATCCGCCGCCGGGAGCCGGACTTTGATCTGCACCGCATCCCGGAGAACGACGGGGAGACCTTCCGCATGATTTCGGAGGGGAAGACGGCGGGCGTGTTCCAGATGGAGTCCTCCGGCATGACGGGGGTCTGCCTGCAGATGCGCCCGCAGTCCATCGAGGACATCACCGCCATTATCGCCCTCTACCGCCCCGGACCGATGGAGTCCATCCCGCGCTTTATCGCCTGCAAGTCCGACCCATCCAAGATCCGCTACAAGCACCCCATGCTGCGCGACATCCTCTCGGTCACCTACGGCTGCATCGTCTATCAGGAGCAGGTGATCGAGATCTTCCGCCGGCTGGCCGGCTTCTCCCTGGGACAGGCGGACATGGTGCGCCGCGCGATCTCGAAAAAGAAGGCCAAGGAGATCGAAAAGGAGCGCAAGAGCTTTGTCTACGGCGACCCGGAGCGCCAGATCGACGGCTGCGTCAACCGCGGGATCCCCGCCGAGACGGCGGAGGCGATCTATGACGAGATCTACGACTTCGCCAACTACGCCTTCAACAAGGCCCATGCGGTCTGTTACGCCATCGTGGCCTATCAGACGGCTTACTTCAAATGCCACTATCCGCAGGAGTATATGGCCGCCCTGCTCACCAGCGTGCTCGACTCCAGCGGCCGGGTGGCGGAGTATATCTCCGCCTGCAAGGACATGGGCATCGCCCTGCTCCCGCCGGATGTGAACCGCTCGGGCGCGGACTTCACGGTGCAGGGCCAGGATATCCGCTTCGGCCTGGCCGCCGTCAAGGGCGTGGGCTGGGGCGTGATTCAGAACCTGGTGCGCGAGCGGGAGCGAGGCGGACCCTACCGCTCCTTCCAGGAGTTCTGTGAGCGGATGTTTGACCAGGAGCTCAACCGCCGCGCGCTGGAGAACCTGATCTGCTGCGGGGCGTTTGACAGCCTCGGTAACCGGAGAAGCCAGCTCATCGCGGTGATGAACACCATTCTGGACGGCATTGCCGACAGCCGCAAGCGCAACCTGGAGGGGCAGTGCAACCTCTTTGGGGATACGCCGCAGTCTTCCGGCGGGCAGGACACCGTCCCGCTGCCGGATATCCCTGAGTTCACCGCCGTGGAGCGGATGAATATGGAGCGGGAGATGACCGGGCTGTATCTCTCCGGCCACCCGATGGACGAGTACCGTGAGGCGGCCCATCGCGCGCAGGCGGTGCCGATGGGGCGGATTTTGGACGACTTCGCGCGCGAGGACGGGCCGGAGCAGTTCTTTGACGAGCAGCGGGTCCGCCTGGCCGGCATTGTCCTCTCCAGCCGGACGCGCACGACGCGCAGCAACACCCTCATGGCCTACGTCATGCTGGAGGACGACACCGGCTCGATGGAGCTGATCGTCTTTGCGCGCCTGCTCGAGCAGTGCGGCGGCCTGCTGACGGAGGGCCGCGCCGTAGTGGCGGAGGGCCGCATCTCGGTGCGCGATGAAAAACAGCCCCAGCTGGTGTGCGACCGCCTCTTCCCGCTCGATGGGCGGGAGACGGCCGTCGGCGCGGGCGCACCGGTGCCCGCGGTACCGGAACAGCCGGGCGTCGTGCCCGGAGCACGGCGGATTTACCTCAATCTTCCGGCGCTGGAGGACGCGCGGGTGGAGAGAATAAGAAAGATGCTCATCATGTTCCCAGGAAACGGGCAGATCGTCTTCTGCTGCCGGGACAGCGGACGCCGCTTCGGCGCGCCCTGCCTGATCCACACCTCCCTGATCCGGGAACTGCGCGCCCTGCTGGGAGAGGAGAATGTAGTCGTCAAATGAAACAGAGAATTCCCAAAGAGCTCTCCGAGCTGAAATACACCAGCCGCCGGCGCAGCATCTTCAGCCAGCTGGCCAAACTGCTGACCCACCGGGTCTTCTTCGTCGGCCTGTTTATTGTCCTGCAATTGGCGGTGCTGGTGCTGATGGTGGCCTATTTTTCCAGCTACTTCATCCAGTTTTATATCTTCTGCGTGGTGATCAGCTGGATCAGCGTCCTGTGGATCGTCAACCGCAACAGCCACCCGGACTACAAGATCGCCTGGATCGTCCCCATCATGGCCTTTCCGCTCTTTGGCGGGCTGTTCTACCTCCTGTTCGGCGGCAATCAGCTCTCTCAGTGGAACCAGCGCCGGATGGAGCGCCTGGGCAAGATGACGCGCGAGGCGCTCAAGCGCGAGGGGCAGGAGGCGGAGAACATCATCGCCTCCAACCCCGCGGCGGGAAACCAGTCGCGCTATCTCTTCCGCACGAGCGGCTGCCCGCCGCATGTGCGCACCGACGCGGTCTATTTCCCCACCGGGGAGGCGGTGTGGAAGAGCATGCTCGAGGAGATTTCCAAGGCTGAGCACTTTGTCTTCCTGGAGGTCTTTATCATCGAGGAGGGCGTGATGTGGAACACCATGCTCGATATCCTGGAGGAGAAGGCAAAGCAGGGCGTGGACGTGCGGCTGCTCTATGACGACATTGGTAGTCTCTTCACCGTCCCGAAAAACTATGCCAAGCAGATGCAGCAGCGCGGCATCTCCTGCGCGGTCTTCAATCCCTTCCGCCCGGTGGTCTCCATCCGCCTGAACAACCGCGACCACCGGAAGATCTGCGTCGTGGACGGCCACACCGGTTACACCGGCGGCATCAATCTGGCCGACGAGTATATCAACGTGAAGGAGCGCTTCGGCTACTGGAAGGACAACGGCATCCTCCTGCGCGGCGAGGCGGTGTGGAACCTGACGGTGATGTTTTTGGCCAATTGGGACTACACCACCGGCATGCATGAGAGCTTTGAGGCGTACCGCCCCGCCGTGTGGCCCGGAGAGCCGTATACCGGTCCCGGCGTGATCCAACCCTACAGCGACAGTCCGCTCACCCAGGAGGCGGTGGGCTGCAACGTCTATCTCAACCTGATCAACCGCGCCACCCGCTATATCTATATCACCACGCCCTATCTGGTGATTGACCATACCCTCACCGTCGCCCTTCAGACGGCGGCCAAGTCGGGCGTGGACGTGCGCATCATCACGCCGCATATCCCGGACAAGAAAAAGGTCTTTGAGGTCACGCGCGCGCACTATCCCGCCCTGCTGGAGGCGGGGGTCAAGATCTATGAGTTTACGCCCGGCTTTATCCACGCCAAGACCTTCGTCGTCGATGACCTTTACGGCGTGGTGGGCACGATCAATCTGGACTACCGCAGCCTCTACCTGCACTTTGAGTGCGGCGTGTGGATCTATGACCATCCGGTGGTCCACGACATCCGCGACGATTTCCTGGAGACAATGTCCCAAAGCCAGGAGGTCTGCCTGGAGAGCGCCACCCGCCTGGGCTGGCTCAAGCGGTTCTACCGCGCGCTGCTGCGGCTGTTTGCGCCGCTGCTGTGAGTGACAACCAAGAGCAGACTGTCGAAAAAGGTCTCACCGAGTTTGGCTCGAAGAGCCAAATAGAGTTCAA
>DGYMR06203__coassemble_1302_pt1 | contig 16132 bp, 15 predicted proteins | sample DGYMR06203__metabat2_low_PE_036 | metagenome-assembled genome bin DGYMR06203 | reverse complement strand
CGTCACTTCACGGACTGCTTCTGCTTGGACGCCTGATACTCCTTGTAGGCCTCGTAGTCCTCGGTGATGAGGAAGTAGCCCTTCGGGTCCATACGGTACTCGATCTGCGGGATCGCCAGCAGGATCACGACGACCAGGATAACGCCGACGTACTGGAGGTAGTGCATGATCGCGGTCAGGCCGGGCCACACGACAGCCCAGTCCCACATGCCGAGGTAGCCGCCGAAGTCGGCCAGTCCGGACCAGCCGGCGATGATGGCGCTGCCGAAGACCTGGCAGAGACCGGAGAAGAAGGGGAGGATCAGCGTGGCCTTCAGACCGCCCTTTTCGTTGCAGACCAGGCCGATGGTCGCGTTATCAAAGAAGACGGGCACGAAGCCGCAGATGATGATGGTCGGGCTATTGAAGACGATGAGCAGCAGGATGGCCACGATCTGGCCCACCAGGCCAGCCAGGAAGCCGAAGGTCACAGCGTTCGCGTCGCCGAAGCCGTAGCAGACAGCGCAGTCGACGCCGGGCACGGAGGAGGGCAGCAGCTTGTCGGCGATGCCCTGGAAGGAGGCGGTCAGTTCGGTGACGAAGGTGCGAACGCCCAGCTGCAGGATGGCCAGATAGACGGCGAACTGCAGGGAGGTGTTGAAGCAGTAGAACGCGAAGTTCATGCTCGCGTCGATCGTGCCGGCCTCAACAAAATAGTCCTTTCCGATCACGCAGAGGATGACGCTGAAGAAGACGGTCATCAGGATGGCGGTACAGACCATATTCTCATTGAAGATGGAGAAGAAGCCGGGCATCTCCATCTCGCCCACTTTCCTGATCGGGCGGATGACCTTGCCGTCCTTGTCCTTCTTTTCGCCGAAGAGCTTGCCGGCCAGCCAGTAGTTCAGGCGGATACCGAACATCTGCTGGTGGGCGATGGCAAAGCCAGCGCCGTCCGTCAGCTCCTGCATCGGCTTGACCGTCAGGTTGGAGCCGACCGCCCAGTAGGCGCCGAGCACCACGGACATGATGATGAGCATCGGGATATCCATCCCGTCGCCGCGCAGGGCGGGCAGGGCGAAGAGGATCAGCCAGAAGGCGGTGCTCGCCTGCTGCACCTGGACGTGGCCAGTGGTGAAGAGGGTGCGGCACTTGGTGATCTTGTTGAAGCGGACGAGCAGAATGTTGACGATAAAGGCGATCAGCAGGAGTGTCATCGCCATGGAGAAGCTCTTGCCGAAGGTGGCCTCTACGCCGTCGGTGACGGCATTCTGGCCATAGTAGGGGTCGATGACCGCAGCTGTCAGGTTGAAGCGGTCTCTCAGGCCGGCCAGGATGGGCCGGAAGGTGGAGGTCAGGCCGCTGGAACCGGCATTCAGGATCAGCATGCCGATGATGGCCTTCAGGGTGCCAGCCAGGATGTCATACCACTTTTTACCCATCAGCGCGTAGCCGAGCAGGGTCAGGAAACCGACCATGTACGGCGCCTGCTGCAGGACGTAGGTGGCAAAGAACGTCCAGATGGCATTCAGGATATCAAGTACGATCATTGGGTTCTCCTTTCTTTTGGGGTGATGGACAAAGCGGCTCTGCTCCCCAGAGCCCGGCAGGTCAGGATCCTTTGTTTCCCACGGTGTGGGAAACAAAACAGCGCATGCGCTGTTTTGTCAGCCGTCCTCTCTCACGGCTCCAGGCCTCATCTGTCCGGCCGGGTTGCCAGAGCGCCCCGTCCATCAGGGTCCTGCGCGGCCCCGATTTTCCCCGGGGCCAGGGGAACGTTTACTCGTCTTCCTCGCAGGGATGCGCGGCCTCGGCGGCGAGAATGTCCTCCGGCGTGTCGCACTCCATCAGCGCATCGAGCAGCTCTTCGTTACAGAAGATGGTCATCAGCTGCTGAATATTGTTCAGGTGCTCGTCCGGATTACAGGCGGCCAGAGTAAAGAAGAGCTTTGCGACCTTCTCCTCGCCGTCCTCATCTTTGCCGAAGCTCACCGGTTCCTTGACGCGCATAAAGCCGATGCCGGTCTTATGTACGCCGCTGGCGTTCTCCTGCGAGTGCGGCATCGCCACATAGTGATCGAATACCACATAGGGTCCATACTTGGTGATGCAGTTGACAATCTGCTGGTAGTAGTCGGCGTCCACGCTGCCATCGGCCACGAGGGACTCCGTGCTCAGGCGCACGCCCTCCTGCCAGCTGTCCACGCGGTCCACGAACTTGTAATGCTTCTTCTCGACAATCGTCTGAAGCACACTGGCCATAACGATACGCTCCTCTCCGCCCGCTTACAGGCAAGAACGATAGGGGATATTCTGCGGTGCCTCGAAGCAGTCCTCGAAGCCGCGGCGGTGATGGTAGTAGATCTTATCCTTATCCTGCGGATAGACATACTTGCCGCCCACCTGCCAGAAGAAGGGGTGGAACTTGTACTCGTTGCGGTCCTTCTTAAAGTCGTAGAGCAGCTTGATCTCCTCGCAGTCGGCCTGGAAGTTGGTCCACACGTCCCAGTGGATGGGCACGACCACCTTGCAGCGCAGGTTCTCCGCCATGCGCAGGATATCGGTGGAGGTCATCTTGTCCTGCATGCCGATCGGGTTTTCGCCGAAGGAGCCGAAGGCCACGTCGATGTCATAATCCTTGCCGTGCTTGGCAAAATAGATGGAGAAGTGAGAGTCACCGGAGTGATAGATATTGCCGCCCGGGGTCTTGACCAGATAGTTGACCGCCTTCTCGTCCATATCGGTCGGGCACTTGCCGGTCAGCTCCTCCCGGTCGGGGCCGGTGGAGTCGGTGGTGACGATGCAGGTGCGGTCAAAGCTGTCGAGCGCGACGATCTCCAGATCCTTGATCTTGATCACATCGCCCGGCTTGACGACGGTGCAGCGCTCCCGCGGCACGCCCCACTTGACCCAGGTGTCCACCGACTTCTGCGGGCCGATGAAGGGGACGGGGATCACGTTGCCCTTGTCGTCGGTAGTGGTCATGCCGCTCTGCAGGACATGGGCCGCCCACTCGGCAGACATGTGGTCCTGGTGATAGTGGGTCGCCAGCACCGCATCCACCTGCTTGAAGGCAAACGGGTCGATCACAAAGGGGACGTTGCGCAGGTTGGGCTGCATCGCGCGGGCACCGCACATATTGGCCATCTGATGGCCCACCGCCATCTTGCCGTTGCCGTGGGTCCGCTTGCCGTTGCCGCACCACAGGTCAATGGTGATGTTCGCGCCGCCGGGGGTCTTGAACCAGACGCCGGTACAGCCGAGCCACCACATGGCCACGTTGCCCGGCTGCACGACCTCGTTCTCGATGTCCTCCACCAGCCAGGTCCCCCACTCGGGGAAGGTGCTCATGATCCACTTCTCACGGGTCATCTCAGACACTTTGCTCATGGACTCAAACTCCTCCTTCTACTTCGCCTATTTGTTCGATGTGCATTTCGGACCTCGTGCGTATACTATATCTTAAATCAAACATAATTTCAAGCTCTTTTTACGATCGTTTCAACTTTTATATGATTCTTTTCAGAAGTCAGCTTCTTTTCTCCATTTCAAAATGCATATTTTTGAAGGCTTATCCGCATCATTTTTCTCTTTTTTATAGTTTTTCAAACTTATATATGCCAAAAATTTTTGCTCTGAGATCACCTTTCGTCATTTTGACGAATAGTTTCCTCCCTTCTTCTCCGCTCAAATCGAACATATTTTTCTCACTTTCTCGCCTAAACCACTTGCAATCAGCGAATCCGCAGGATATAATAGAGGTGAAAAAAACTTTCTGGCTCATTTTTATGTTCTTTTTGTTCGCTCGTTCTCCGCATCATCCGATTAAAAGCTGTTTCTTTTCTATTTTGACATCACTGCGGCAAAATTGACGAATCAAATTATTTTCACCCAAAGAAACAAAAGAGGAGGTTGTCGTTTTGAAATCTTACGCCATCGGCCTGTACGAAAAGGCCATGCCCAAGGGTATGACCTGGCGGGACATGCTCCTGTGCGCCAGGGAGTGCGGCTACGACTTTGTTGAGATCAGTATCGACGAGACAGACGCCCGTCTGGCGCGCCTGGACTGGACGGCGGAGGAGCGTCTGGAGCTGGTGCGCACCATGAAAGAGGTGGGCGTGCCCATCCGGAGCATGTGCCTGTCCGGCCACCGGAAGTATCCCCTGGGCGCGAGCGACCCCGCCGTGCGCGCGCGTGGGATGGAGATCATGGAGAAGGCGGTCGAGCTGGCTGATGACCTCGGCATCCGCATCATCCAGCTGGCCGGGTACGATGTCTACTACGAGCCGGGCACGGCGGAGACGGAGCGCATGTTCCGGGAGAACCTGGCCAAGGCGGTGGAGATGGCCGCCTGCCGCGGCGTGCTGCTCGGCTTTGAGACGATGGAAACGGAGTTTATGAACACCGTCGAGAAGAGCATGCACTACGTCAATCTGATCGGCAGTCCTTACCTCGGCGTCTACCCCGACTCGGGCAACCTCACCAACGCCGCCAAGACCTATGGCACCGACGTTCTGGAGGACCTGGAGACCGGCCGCGGCCACATCGTCGCCCTCCATCTAAAGGAGACGGTGCCCGGCAAATTCCGGGAGATCCCCTTCCTCACTGGCCATGTGGACTTCCCCGCCGTGATCGAAAAGGCATGGTCCATGGGCATCCGCCGCTACGTCACCGAGATGTGGGATGTGGGCAAGCCCGACTGGAAAGAGGACATCCGTTTCGCCAACCGGAGCATGCGGAAAATTCTGGACGAAATGTAAAACGTCATTTGTAAAAACACTTGATTTATCGCCGCACGTAAGGTAAAATACTACATTAGAAACAGGAGGAGATTCCATTGAAGGTGGAAAAGAAAGTCATCTCTCATCTCAACAAGTGCTACGCCATGAGCGAGCTGACCTACAACGGCCGGCACTGCTTCCTGGTGGCCGCAGAAAAGCACGACCCCTGTTATCTCTTTGCCGAAGACGGCGCGCTGCTCGAGACCGTCTGGGAGGAGCCCGGCGGCGTCATGACCATGACCCCGGTGCCCGGCGGGAACGGCGCTTTTCTCGCCACGCACAAATTCTACTCCCCCAACGACTCCAAGGAGGCCAAGATCGTCATCGCCACCCCTCAGGGAGAGGGCAAGTGGGAGATCCGCACCCTGGTCGAGGCCCCCTTTGTCCACCGTTTCGGCATTCTCAGCCGCAACGGCGTGAACTATCTGATCGTCTGCTGTCTCAAGAGCGGACATGAGTACAAGAACGACTGGCGCTTCCCCGGCGCCTGCTACGGGGCCGTCCTCCCTGACGATCTCTCCTCCTACAATGAGGGCCATCAGCTTGAGCTGACCGTGCTCAAGGACAAGATGCTGCGCAACCACGGCTACTCCCTCTGCCCGCAGGACGGCTACGACACCGCCATTGTCGGCTGCGAGGAGGGCACATTCCAGTTCATCCCGCCCGCAGCCCCCGGCGGCGCGTGGGAGATCCGGCAGCTGTGCGCCGTCCCCTCCAGCGACTCCGTCCTGCTCGACTTTGACGGCGACGGCAAGCCGGAGCTGGGCTGCATCAGTCCGTTCCACGGCGCCTCCCTCACCATCTACCACCTGGATGAGGACGGCAACTACGTCCCCCAGTGGAAGTATCCCGCGCCTGAGGCGGACACCGACATGATCCACGCCACCTGGGCCGGCGAATTGCTGGGCAAGCCCACCTGGTGCGTCGGCTGGCGCAAGGGCACAAAGGACACCATCGCCATCACCTGGGACGGAAAGACCTATGCCACGGAGTACATCGACCGGGACACCGGCTGCGCCAACCTGATGCACTTTGTGAATGCCCAGGGGCAGGATGTGCTAGTGGGCACCAACCGTGAGATCGACGAGGTGGCCATGTACACCGTCACCGACTGAAAACAGGAGGATCATCCGCTATGCTGGAAGAACTGAAACAGAAAGTCTATGAGGCCAATATGGAGCTGCCCCGCCGTAATCTGGTGACCTACACCTGGGGCAACGTGAGCGGCATCGATCGGGAGAAGGGTCTGTTCGTCATCAAGCCCTCCGGCGTGGAGTATGACGAGCTGCGCCCGGAGGACCTGGTCGTCATGGACCTCAAGGGCAACAAGGTCGAGGGCGAGATGAATCCCTCCTCCGACACCAAGACACACCTGGTGCTCTACAACGCCTTCCCCCAGATCGGCGGCATCGTCCACACGCACAGCCCCTATGCCGTGGGCTGGGCGCAGGCCGGCCGGGACATCCCCTGCTACGGCACCACGCACGCCGACTATTTCTACGGCCCCATCCCCTGTGCCCGTCATCTGACGCAGGAGGAGCTGGACGAGGACTATGAGCTCAACACCGGCAACATCATTGTCGAGGAGTTCCAGGCCCGCGGCATCGACCCAGTGGCCGTCCCCGCCGTCATCTGCCATAGTCACGGCCCCTTCACCTGGGGTAAGGACGCCGCCCAGGCGGTCTATCACGCCGTCGTGCTGGAGGAGGTCGCCAAGATGGCCATCTTCACCCGCCAGGTGGACCCCAGCGCCGCCCCCGCACCCCAGCGGATTCAGGATAAGCACTATATGCGCAAGCACGGCCCGAACGCCTATTACGGCCAGGCAAAGCGATAACGCCCCAACGCCAGGACCCGGCAGCCCCTGCCGGTCTGATACAAGCCCAAAAGCAACGCAAGGAGGAACACACGATGCAACAGTTCACCTACACGATCAACGATCCTCTGGGCATTCACGCCCGTCCCGCCGGCCTGCTGGCCAAGCTGGCCAAACCCTATGGCGATACCGTGATCACCGTGACCAAGGGCGGCAAGACCGTCAAAGCCTCGCAGCTGATGAAGCTGATGAGCCTGGCCGTCAAGAGCGGCGACGAGGTCGTCGTGGCCGCCGAGGGCCCCGCCGAGGAAGAGGCAATTGCCGCCGTCAAGAAGTTCTTCGAAGAGAATCTGTAAACTGAAATACCGGAAAGCGGGTGTCCATTCTGCCAGAGGTCGGTCTGGAGGAGACGCGCCCGCTTTCCCTGCTTTTCCGGAGAGGTGGAAAACGTATGATTCTGATTCAGGGCAAGGGCGTCTCCAAGGGCGTCGAAAAAGGCCCCATCTATTTCTTCCAGCGGCACGACAACACGGTGACCAAGCAGACCGTCGATGATCTGGAGGCGGAGAAGGCCCGCCTGGCCGCCGCGCAGGAGCAGTCCATGCAGCAGCTCGCCGACCTGGCGGAGAAGTGCCGGGCCGAGGCGGGCGACGAGTCCGCCATCCTGTTCGAGACGCACGCCATGTTCGTCGAGGATGACGACTATGTCGAGTGCATTCAGGAGACGATGGAGGAGGAGCACTGCAACGCGGAATACGCCGTACAGGTGGCCGGCGAGCAGTTCGCCGCGATGTTCGCCGCGATGGATGACGCCTATATGCGCGCCCGCGCCGCCGATATCCGCGACGTGACCCAGCGCATCCTCAACAACCTGATGGGTATTGTCGAGGGCGGCATCGACTCGGAGGACCCGGTGATCCTCTGTGCCGACGACCTCGCCCCGTCCGAGACGGTTCAGCTCGACAAGAGCAAGATCCTCGGCTTTGTCACGCAGGGCGGCTCGGGCAACAGCCACACCGCCATTCTCGCCCGTACGATGGGCATCCCCGCCATCTGCGGCGCCGGCAGCGCGCTCAAGGCGGAGTACAGCGGCCGCACGGCCTACATTGACGGCGAGACCGGCGAGATGGTGCTGGACCCGGACGACATCACCCTGGCCAAATTCCGCGACAAGCATCAAAAGCAAAAGGAGCTGAAAGAGCTCCTCCAGACCATGAAGGGCCAGGAGGACGTCACCCTCGACGGCCGCAAGATGATGGTCTACTGCAACATCGGCTCCCCGGACGACGTGGCCGCCGTGCTGGCCAACGACGGACAGGGCATCGGCCTGTTCCGCTCCGAGTTCCTCTATCTGGCCGCGAACGACTATCCCACCGAGGACGAGCAGTTCGAGGCCTATAAGACGGTGGCCGCCGCCATGGACGGCAAGCGCGTCGTTATCCGCACGCTGGACATCGGCGCGGACAAGCAGGTGGACTACTTCAACCTGAACAAGGAAGAGAACCCCGCCATGGGCCTGCGTGCCATCCGCATCTGCCTGAACCGTCCGGAGGTCTTCCGCACCCAGCTGCGCGCCCTCTACCGCGCCTCCGCCTACGGCAAGGTGGCCATCATGTTCCCGATGATCACCTCCGTCTGGGAGGTCAAGGAGTGCCGCCGCGCCTGCAAGAGCGTCATGGACGAGCTGAAGGCGGAGGGCATCCCCTTCAACCCCGACACCGAGATCGGCATCATGATCGAGACGCCCGCCTCCATCATGATGGCGCCCGAGCTGGCCAAACTGGTGGACTTCTTCTCCGTCGGCACGAACGACCTGACCCAGTACACCCTGGCCTGCGACCGCCAGTGCAACGACCTGGGCAAGTTCTTTGACCCGCACCATCCCGCCGTGCTGCGCGCGCTGAAGATGGCCGCCGACGCCGCCCATGCCGCCGGCATCTGGATCGGCATCTGCGGCGAGCTGGGCGCCGACCTCTCCCTGCTGCACACCTTCCTCGCCATCGGCATCGACGAGCTGAGCGTCACGCCCTCCGCCGTCCTCCCGCTGCGCGCGGAGATCCGAAAGAGCATCGCCCAGACCTGCACGCTGGAGCTGCTGTACAACAGCTGATCGCCGCTTGAAAGCCTCGGCCGGCCGGACCTCTGTCCGGCCGGCTTTTGGCATGTTCCAACACACATTTGACCTCTTGACAAGTGCCCGTACATCCGATATAGTGGACTTTAATAAAACTTTTCACTCGGAGGAGATCGTTATGTTGGATGTCACCGCGCTGGGCGAGCTGCTCATCGACTTTGCCACGCAGAGCACGGACGGGGCAGGCTACCCCACCATGGCCGCCCACCCCGGCGGCGCGCCGGGCAACTTCCTCGCCGCCCTGAACCAATACGGGGCCAAAACCGCCTTCCTCGGCAAAGTGGGGGACGACGCCTTCGGCCGCCTGCTGCTCGGCACACTGCGGGAGGCGGGCATCGCCACCGGCGGCATTGTCCGTGACCCGCGCTATTTCACCACCCTCGCCTTCGTCACCTTTGACCCCTCCGGCGACCGGCAGTTCAGCTTTGCCCGCAAGCCGGGGGCGGACACCATGCTCACCTTCGAGGAGTTGGACCTCTCGCTGATCGACCAGGCGCGCGTCTTCCATTTCGGCACCCTCTCCCTCACCGGGGAGCCGGTGCGCACGACGACGCAGAAGGCAGTCGCCTACGCCCGGGAGCGCGGCAAGCTGCTCACCTTCGACCCCAACCTCCGCCTCCCCCTCTGGGACGACCCCGAGGAGGCGAAGGCGCAGATTCTCTGGGGCCTGGAGCAGGCCGACGTGGTCAAGATCAGCCTGGAGGAGGTGGAGTTTCTCTGGGGCCTGGACGAAAAGGCGGGCGGCGAAAAGCTGCTGACGGACTACGGCGTCCAGCTCGCCTTTGTCACGTTGGGCGCGGACGGGTGCTATTATGTCAACCAAAACGGCAGTGGCTACACGAACTACACCGGCCCGCTCCGCGTCGTGGACACCACCGGCGCGGGGGATATCTTTGGCGGCAGCGCGGTGAGCCAGCTCCTGCGCCTGGGCAAAGCCCCGGCGGGGCTGACGGTGGAGGAGATGCATCAGGCGGCCACCTTCGCCTGCACGGCGGCCAGCCTCTCCACCCAGTACTTCGGCGGCATCTCCAGCGTCCAGCCGGAGGAGGTCGTGCGGGCGGCGATGGGGCGGTAACGCTGCGCGTACATCTGTGAGGGGAGCCGTATAAAGGTGGGAAAGGGAATTTTAATCGGCCTGCTTGTCCTGGCGGCTGCCGGAGCCGTCCTCTTGCGCTGGCTTGGCAGCCGTCTCGCCGCGCCGAAGAATTACCAGCAGATGGTGGAGACCGGCGGGCCGGTCGAAGAGAAGTATCTGGCAAGCGGTCCCTATGAGGTCTCCTTCCGCGAGGAGGCCGTCCTGCAGGTCTTTCAGAAATACCTCCTCTATTACCCCACAGAGCTGGAGACGGGCGGCGACCTCTATCCGGTGATCGTCCTGTGCAACGGGAGCGGGACCCCGCTCTCGAAATATGACGCCGTTGCGCGGCATCTCGCCTCCTGGGGTTTTCTCGTCATCGGGACGGAGGAGACCTATGCCTGGAACGGCTTTGGCGCGGAGATGTGCCTGCGCCACCTGGAGCGGCTGAACAGCACCGCGTCCGCAGAGGAGGCAGAAAACCCCTTTTATCAGCGGATAGATTTTGACCGTGTGGGCATTGCGGGCCACTCACAGGGCGGCGTGGGTGTCTTCAACGCCATCACATCACAGCCCCACGCCGGCACATACCGGGCGGCGGCCGCTCTCTCCCCGACCAATCGGGAGCTGGCCCATAACCTGGAGTGGGATTACGACGCCTCTCAGATCAACACCCCCATTCTCCTGCTCTCCGGCGCGGGAGGCGGAGACGACTGGGTGGTGACCGGTGAACAACTGCGGGAAATTTACAGCGAGATTTCCGCCCCCAGGTATATGGCCCGGCGGCGGGAGACGGGCCACGGAGAAATGCTCTACTCCGCCAACGGCTATGTCACCGCATGGTTCCTGTGGCATTTGCAGGGCGACGCGGAGGCGGGAGGCGCCTTTATCGGCAAAACCCCCGAGCTGATGGCAAACACGCTGTACCAGGACCAGGCAAACAACATCAACGAATCATAAAATATCCACAACACAAACACCCCTCGTGCCAGCCTGGCGCGAGGGGTGTTGCTGTAAACTGGTAAAATCACTGTCCACTCTCCGGATGATTCCGCTCCCGCAGGACGTTCACCGGGGTGACAATGATCTGGCCCTGTCCGTCGAGCAGGTTGTCCGGCAAAAAGAGGCGCTCGCTGGTGTCCAGGCCCTCAAAGGTGAGGTCCATCAGCTCGCACAGCTCCCGCTCGGCCCACTCGGCGGCGGCGTCATAGATGGGGACGAGGGAGGGCAGCACCTTCTCCCCGCGCACCTCATAGCAGCGCGCCTCCGCGCCGCAGTCGTAGTCATAGGTGACCACCATCTCCCCCTGCTTGTCCACATGGGCGTGGATGCAGATGAGCAGGTGGCCTCCCTCGCGCATCTCGCGCGCGGTGGAGAGGATCTCGTCCCGGGTGATCTCGATCTTTCGATTCGTTTGCATCTTCCAAACACCGCCTTAACAGATTCTCGGGAGCTGTGCCCCGGTGAGGACGCCGAGCACCCGCCCGACGCCCAGGAAATTGTGCAGCACCACCCGGCCGGGATACCGCTCGGTCACCCGGCCGATCTCCGCCGCCTCCTCCCCGCCGGGGAGCGCGCGCAGGGCAGCCAGCACCGCCTCCGCCCGCTCCGGGGCGCAGACGGCGAGGAGCTTGCCCTCGTTTGCGCAGTAGAGCGGGTCCAGCCCGAGCAGGTCGCAGGCCGTGCGGACCGGCGGATGGATGGGGAGGGCATCCTCCTCCAGCTCGATAGAGAAGGTCCGGCCCTCGGTAAACTCGTTGAGCGTGGTCGCCACGCCGCCGCGGGTGGGGTCGCGCAGGACGCGCACACCCCCCGCCTCCCACGCCGCCCGGGCCAGTCGGTGGAGGGGCCGGCAATCCGAGCGCAGGGCGTCTCCCCCGGCAAAGCCGTTGCGGGCCATCATCACCGCCGCGCCGTGGTCTCCCAGCGCGCCGGAGATCAGCACCCGGTCCCCCGGGCGGATGGCGTCCGGCGTCAGGCCGGGGCAGGCCAGCGTGCCAATCCCCGACGTGTTGAGATACACGCCGTCCCCTCGTCCCCGCTCGACCACCTTGGTGTCGCCGGTGACGATCTGCACCTCCGCCTCCCGGGCCGTCCGGGCAACGGAGGCAACAATCCGCTCCAGGTCTGAGAGGGGGAACCCCTCCTCCAGAATCATGCCGAGGCTGAGGCAGCGCGGGATGCCGCCGCACATGGCCAGGTCGTTCACCGTCCCGCAGACCGCCAGCTTGCCGATGTCCCCGCCGGGGAAGAAGAGCGGTTGGACCACAAAGCTGTCGGTGGAGAACACCAGCGGCCCCGCGAGGTCGAGCGCCGCTCCGTCCCCCAGAGCGCTCAGCGCCGGGTTGTCAAAGGCGGGCAGCATCAGCTCCCGAATCAGCTCCGCCGTCTTGCGTCCGCCGCTGCCGTGGTCCAGCGTGACGACAGGCTCGTTCATCTCTCCGCCTCCTCTCCGTCCGTCAGGCCGCGGTAGCGGTATGCCGCGGCGCAGGCCCCCTCGCCGGAGACCATGCATGGTCCCACCGGCGTCTCCGGCGTGCAGGCACGCGCGAAGAGGGGGCAGTCCTCCGGGCCGCACTCGCCGCAGATCACCTCGCCGCAGCGGCAGCGGGCCGGTTCCGCGCCCTCCTCCGCCGGGCCGAGGGCAAAGCGCTCCCCGGCGTCAAAGGCCCGCCACGCCTCGCGCAGTCCGCTGGCGGGAATCTCCCCCAGTCCGCGCCAGCGGGCGTCCACCGGCTCAAGCACCCGCTCCATCAGGGCGCAGGCGGTGGAATTGCCCTCCGGGGCGACGGCGCGGAGGTACTCGTTCTCCAGCCGCGGCGCGCCGTCACGTACCTGCCGCAGCAGGGCGCAGAGGGCAGCGAGCAGGTCGCCCGGCTCAAAGCCCGCCACCACCGCCGGGAGGCCATATTCCTCCGGCAGGAAGCGAAAAGCCTCGGCGCCGATCACCGTCGCCACATGGCCGGGGCAGAGAAAGCCATCCACCCGCGCCCCCGGCCGGGCGAGGAGGGCCCGCAGGGCGGGCGGCGTCAGCTTCAGGAGGGAGAGCAGGGAGAAGTTTTTCAGCCCCCGGCGCTCCGCCTCCAGCACGGTGAGGGCGGTGCCAGGCGCGGTGGTCTCAAACCCCACGCCGAGGAAGACCACCTCCCGCTCCGGACAGTCCCGTGCGATCTCCAGCGCGTCCATCGGGGAGTAGACCCACCGCACGTCCGCGCCCTCCGCCCGGCAGCGCGCAAGTGTCCGGTCCGGACGGCTGCCGGGCACGCGCATCAGGTCGCCGTAGGTGACGACCGTCACCCCCGGCTCCCGGGCAAGGCGCAGGATGCGGTCCACCTCCCCCGCCGGGGTGACGCAGACCGGGCAGCCCGGCCCGGAGAGCAGCGTCACATTGGCCGGGAGCAGGCGCTTTAACCCGGCGCGGGCGATCGCCATCGTGTGCGTCCCGCAGACCTCCATCAGCCGGGTCTCCGGGACCTCCATCCCGGTGAGGGCGGCGGCCAGGCGCTCCGTCCCCTCCGGTCGGCGGAAGGCGGACTCACTCGGCATTGGCCACCTCCCGGATGGCGGCGAGGTTCTCCAGCGCCTGCTCGGGGCGCAGCTTTTCGATCGCAAAGCCGGCGTGGGCGATCACATAGTCGCCCACCTTGGGCTCACGGATAAAGTCTACCCGGATGGCGCGGCGGACGCCGTCGCGCTCGCCGACGGCGTTGTTGCCGTCGATCTCGGTCAGTTTCAGGGGTATGGCCAGGCACATGGGATGCCGCCTCCTTTTGCGGCGATCATCGTCTGCCCGAGGGCGAGGCCCTCATCGTTCGCGGCGACACGGCTGTGGCAGTGGGGCACAAAGCCCGCCTCCTCCAGCGCGTCCATCACGCGGGGCAGCAGATAGCGGTTTTGAAACACCCCGCCGGAGAGGACCACATGACGCAGCCCGGTCTGCTCCCGGGCCGCACGGCACTGTCCCACCGCGGCGAGGACTAAGGTATTGAGAAAGCGGGCGGCGAGCGTCTCAGCCGGGACGCCCTTGTCCAATTCTTCAAGCAGGGCGGCCAGGATGGGCCGGGTGTCTAGCCGGGCCAGTCCTCGCTCTTCATAGAAGGAGACGGGGAAGGCGCTCTCATCCCGCCCGGCCATCGCCTCGAGCAGGACGGCCCCCTGTCCCTCATAGCTCACCGTCTGACGGCCGGTGAGCAGGGCATAGACCCCGTCGAGCAGGCGGCCCATCCCGCTCGAGGGTGGGCAATTCAGCCCAGCCCCCAACATCTGCGTGAGCCGCGCCCCGTTCGGGCAATCGCTCCGCTCGGGGCATCCAAGGTCCCAGAGCAGGCTGTGCGCCACCCGGCCGATCTCCTGCATGCAGCGGTCGCCGCCCGGCAGGGCGATGGGGCGCATGCTCGCGCGGCGGACCGCGCCTTCGCAGTCCCCCGTCAGACACTCCGCGCCCCAGGTGGTCCCGTCGCTGCCGTAGCCCGTGCCGTCCCAGACGAGGCCGATGCAGGGGCCGGTGAGCCGGTTGTCCGCCATGCAGGCGGCCATATGGGCGTGATGGTGCTGGACCATGACCAGCGGCAGGCCCTCCGCCCGGCTGCGCGCGCGGGCATAGTCGGTGGAGAGGTAGTCCGGGTGGAGGTCGCAAGCCAGGCGGGTAGCGGCGATGCCAAAGCGGTCCTGAAAGCGCGCGATCTGCGCGCGGTAGTGCTCCAGCACGGCGAGGTTTTTCAAATCGCCGATGTGCGCACTCAGGAAGGCCTCCCTGCCCCGGGTGAGGCAAAAGCTCGCCTTCTGCTCCGCCCCGCAGGCGAGCACGCCGTCCGCCGCCTCCGGCAGCTCCACCGGCTGGGGGGCGTAGCCCCGGCTGCGGCGGAAGAAGTAGTCTCTCCCACGAAAGACACGCAGCAGCGAGTCGTCGCAGCGATTCACGATCTCGCGCGGGTGGGTCAGAATCCCCTCCACCGGAAGGGCATGGCGGAAAGTCTCCAGCGCCTCGGCGTCATCACAGAGCACCGGCGCATCGCTCAGATTGGCGCTGGTGAGCACCAGCGCGTCAAAATGGTCCATCAGCAGGTGGTGGACCGGGGTATAGGGCAGCAAAATCCCCAGCTCCCGCGTCTCGCTCAGCGTGTCCGGCAGGCCCGTCCGCTTTTCCAGCAGGACGATGGGCGCGCGCGGCGAGGTGAGGCGCGCCGCCTCCTCTTCCGAGATATGGCACCAGCGCCGGGCGGCGGCCACATCGCGGCACAGGACGGCGAGCGGCCGCTCGTCGCGCCGCTTTCTCCGCCGGAGCTCGGCGACGATCTCCGGCCGGTCGGGCAGGCAGGCGAGGTGATACCCTCCCAGCCCCTTGACGGCGACAATGCCGCCCGCGGCGATCCGCTCCGCCGCGCGCGCGACCGGGTCCCCCTCCACCGGGCGGCCCGCCCCGTCCAAAAAGGAGAGGCGAGGCCCGCAGACGGGGCAGCAGTCCGGCTGGGCGTGATAGCGGCGGTCGGAGATATTCCCATACTCCCGCCGGCAGTCGGGGCACATCGCCCAGGGCGCCATGGAAGTGTTCTCCCGGTCATAGGGCAGGCGACGCAGGATGGTAAAGCGGGGGCCGCAGTTGGTGCAGTTGAGGAAGGGGTAGCGGTATCGCCGGTCCCTCCGGTCGCGCAGCTCGCGCAGGCAGTCGGGGCAGGTGGCGATATCCGGGCTGACGAGGGCGGCGCGGCCGGGGACGCGCTCGCTCTCTAAAATACGAAAGGCCCGCTCGCCCAGCGGCGACGGGCAGGGCGTCTCACGCACCCGCTCGATCACCGCCAGCGGCGGGGCCTCCCGTCTGAGGGCGGCGCGGAACGCCGCGAGGTCCTCTGCGTCCCCCTCCAGCTCCAGCGTCACCCCGGCGGTGGTATTGCGGCACCAGCCGCCGAGGTGCAGCCGGGCCGCCAGACGGTGCAGGAAGGGGCGAAAACCCACCCCCTGCACGATGCCCTCGACCTCCAGGCGGACCCGTCTTCGGTCAGCCATCCGCCTTGGCGCCCTCCGCGGCGGCTTTGGCGGCCGCCTCCTTCGCGCGCTTGGCCGCCTCTACCTTCGCCTTCTGCGCGGCGATCTGCTCCGGCGTCAGCTTGGGACGCGGGGGCGGGGCCTTCTTGATAAAGGTGCCGGTCACCAGGAAGTCCTCCGGCTGGGTGCCGACGATCATATAGTCCTCCGAGAGGGTGATGGAGTGCTGCGTGCAGAAGTCGGCGCACATGCCGCAGAAGGTGCAGCTGGTCATATCAAAGGTAAATGTGACGCGCTGGTCGCCGTTTTCCAGCTTCTCCACCGTGCGCTCCATGCACTGCGGCGCGCAGACGCGCAGGCAGAGC
>DGYMR06203__coassemble_1153_pt1 | contig 18491 bp, 12 predicted proteins | sample DGYMR06203__metabat2_low_PE_036 | metagenome-assembled genome bin DGYMR06203 | reverse complement strand
ATGCTGGAACTGAGACACATCTCTTACCAGGTGGAGGACGACGGCCAGAATAAGGAGATCCTGCAGGACATCAACCTGACGCTGGACAACCGCTTCATCGCCTTCACCGGCCCGAACGGCGGCGGCAAGAGTACGCTTGCCAAGGTCATTGCGGGCATCGTCACACCCACCGAGGGCCAGATTTTCTTAGACGGAGAGGATATCACCGGCCTGAACATCACCGAGCGCGCCCGGCGCGGCATCAGCTATGCCTTTCAGCAGCCGGTGCGCTTCAAGGGGATCACCGTCAAGACCCTGATCGACCTGGCGGCCCAGCGCCGCCTGTCCGTCAAGGCCGCCTGCGGCTACCTGTCTGAGGTGGGCCTGTGCGCCGCGGACTATATCAACCGCGAGGTGAACGACTCGCTCTCCGGCGGCGAGCTCAAGCGCATTGAGATCGCCACCGTCCTCGCCCGCGGCACCCGCTTCACCCTCTTTGACGAGCCGGAGGCCGGCATCGACCTGTGGAGCTTTCAGAACCTGATCCGCGTGTTTGAAAAACTGCATGAGGATATCCAGGGCACCATCCTCATCATCTCCCACCAGGAGCGGATTTTGAATATCGCGGACGAGATCGTGGTCCTGGCCGACGGACGCATCCGCCAGCACGGGCCCAAGGACGAGATTCTGCCCGGCCTGCTCTATGGGCGCAACTGCCCGGAGGGCTGCTGCGGCGGAAAACAGTGAGGTGACATTCCATGGCAGAAAAGAAGACCTTTCAAACCCTGAAGATCGACCCGCTGCAGCGCCAGCTCCTGGAGCAGGTCGCTGAGCTGCACGAGGTGCCCGAGGGCGCCTTCAGCCTGCGCGTCAACGGCCAGTCCGCCATGGTGGCCAGCAGCGAGCACATCACAATTGTCCCCAAGACCGACAAGCCGGGCATCGACATCTATATCGCCCCGGGCACGAAGCACGAGAGCATGCACATCCCCGTCGTCCTCTCTCAGACCGGACTGAAGGACCTGGTGTACAACGACTTCCACATCGGGGAGGACGCAGACGTCGTCATCGTCGCCGGCTGCGGCATCCACAACTGCGGCGAGCAGTCCTCCGCCCATGACGGCGTGCATACTTTTTACGTCGGCAAGAACGCCCGCGTGAAGTACGTCGAGCGCCACTACGGCGTGGCGGACGACAAGGGGGATGTGGAGATGAACCCCACCACCATCGTCCACCTGGACGAGGGCGCCTATCTGGAGATGGACACCACGCAGATCAAGGGCGTGGACCACACCGTGCGCGAGACCACCGGCGACCTGGCGGCAAACGCCACCTTTATCGTGAAGGAAAAACTGATGACCGACCGCAAGCAGTACGCCGAGACCCGCTTTTCCGTCGACCTCAACGGCGCCGGTTCGAGCGCGGACGTCGTCTCCCGCTCCGTGGCCCGCGACGAGTCGGAGCAGAAGTTCCTCGCCGCCATCAATGGCAACACCGCCTGCCACGGGCACAGCGCCTGCGACGCGATCATTATGGATCACGCCTCGGTGCGCGCCATCCCGGAACTGACCGCCAATGACGTGGACGCCACCCTGATCCACGAGGCCGCCATCGGCAAGATCGCCGGCGAACAGCTTGTCAAGCTCATGACCCTCGGCCTGGCCGAGGAGGAGGCGGAGGCCCAGATTATCAACGGTTTCCTGAAGTAATCGCCCCATTGCAGTCCGCCCCGGCGGCAGCGCAAGTCCGCTGCCGCCGGGCTTTGTCTGTTTTGCACAACAAATACAGATTATAAACCATTGTTTTGCACGGATTTGTCGATTGTCCTGCTTCCGCGAATGGGATACAATAAAACTAGATTCTTTTTACCGTCTGTTTACAGAGAGGCAAACAGACGGTGGGAAGAGCCGTTTCTCCCGCACGGACCCTATTTTTACCACAAGGAGGAAGGAATTATGAAGAAGCTACTGGCCCTCTTGCTCGCGCTGTCCATGATGCTGGCACTGGCCGCCTGCGGCGGCGACACCTCGGGCGACACCACCGGGGATACCGGAGATGCCGCTGCGACGGAGACCGAAGACACCACCTCTGCCGACGACGGCGCCGAGGCGGAGGAAACCGGCGATTCCGCCGAGACCACCGGCACGGCGATCGACCCCTCTGAGATTCAGATCGGTGTCATCTACATCGGCGATGAGCAGGAGGCTTACACCGCCAACCACTACAACGGTCTGGTGGCCGCCTGCGAGGCGCTGGGCATCGACCCGGACACCCAGGTGATCAACCGCTGGACTGTCCCGGAGAGCGAGGCTGCGGCGGACGCCTTGTATGAACTGGCCGACAGCGGCTGCGACATCATCTTCGCCACCAGCTTTGGTCACGAGTCCTATGTGCTCCAGGTCGCGGCGGAGTACCCCGACATCCAGTTCTTCCACGCCACCGGCTATCAGGCCGCCACCTCTGAGCTGACCAACGTCCACAACTATTTCGCCGACATCTATCAGGCGCGCTTCCTGGGCGGCGTGGCCGCCGGCATGAAGCTGCAGGAGATGATTGACAACGGCACCATCACGGAGGACCAGGCGAAGGTCGGCTATGTCGGCGCGTATCCCTTTGCCGAGGTGATCTCCGGCTTTACCTCCTTCTATCTGGGCGTCCGCTCGGTCTGCCCGTCCGCTGTGATGCAGGTGACCTACGTCAACAGCTGGTCTGACGCTGCGCTGGAGAGCGAGGCCGCTCAGCAGCTGATCGCTGACGGCTGCGTTATCATCAGCCAGCACTCGGATACCACCGGCCCGGCCACCGTCTGCCAGACGGCCCAGGAGTCCGGGAGCGAGGTCTACTTTGTCGGCTATAACATCGACATGACCGCCGTCGCCCCCGATGCCTGCCTGACCTCCGCCAAGATCAACTGGAACGTGCCGATGCAGCACGCGATCGAGGCGGTCCTCAACGGCGAGGCCGCTGCGGTGGATGCCTCCTATGGCCTGGAGGAAGAGGCCGTGGAGATCACTCCGCTCAACACCGCCATCATCGCCGAGGGCACGCAGGAAGCGGTGGACGCCGACACGGCGGCGATCATTGACGGCTCCCTGCAGGTGTTTGATACCTCCACCTTCACCGTCGGCGGCGAGACCATCACCTCTACCGTGGACATCGACGGCTACAACGGCAACGAGTATATCGTCGACGGCGCGTTTGCCGAGTCCACCCTGGCCTCTGCGCCCGCGTTTGCGTTCATTATCGACGGCGTGACCGCACCGGAGGCCTGAGCGGCCTGACAGCGGCGACAATTTCATGCATTCCAAGACAGGCGGAGCCTTGCTCAGGCTTCGCCTGTTCTGGATTCTCCGCCCGGCAGAAGAACCACAGAGCCCCTCAGAGTGTCAGAAAAGGTTTCACCGAGTTTGGCCCAACGGGCCAAATAGAGTGCAATTCATTTTTGGCACGGGCGTGTACCGGGCCAAAAATACTGATAGCCCGACGAGTGTGCGAGCGAAGCGAGTGCGCGTGGGAGGGCTGCAAACTCGAGCAAATGCTTGGCATTTGCTCGAAAGGTCTGCCCTTCTCCGCTCTTCTCTTCTGCCACCGGGCACAGGGGGACGGCCCATCCCGGGCGGCGGCGTCCCCCTCTCCCGCCGGACAGGCGGCAAATTGAATTTGAGAAGGTGAAGCAATGGCACAGGCAGCACAGCCGGCAATCGAACTGAAAAATTTGACAAAGCGGTTCGGAAAGGTGGTGGCCAACGACCACATCTCCCTGACGGTCAACCGCGGGGAGGTCCTCGCCCTGCTCGGGGAGAACGGCTCAGGCAAGACCACGCTAATGAACATGCTCTCCGGCATCTACTTTCCCGACGAGGGACATATCTTCGTCGGCGGGAACGAGGTGACCATCCGCTCGCCCAAGGACGCCTTTGCCCTCGGCATCGGCATGATTCACCAGCACTTCAAGCTGGTGGACGTGCTCACGGCGGTGGAGAACATCATCCTCGGCCTGGACGAGGGTGCGGTGCCCGACCTGAAGGAGGCTGCGCGCAAGATTCAGGCGCTCGCCGACCGCTACGGGTTTGAGGTTGATCCGTTTCAGAAGATCTACCGCATGTCCGTCTCGCAGAAGCAGACAGTCGAAATTTTGAAGGTGCTCTACCGCGGGGCGGATATTCTGATTCTGGATGAGCCGACCGCCGTCCTCACGCCCCAGGAGACGGACAAACTCTTCCAGGTGCTGCGCAATATGCGCGCCGACGGCAAGGCGATTATCATCATCACCCACAAGCTCAACGAGGTGCTGGAGATTTCCGACCGGGTCGCCATCCTGCGCAAGGGCGAGCACATCGCCACGGTGGAGACCGCCCAAGCCACAGAGTCCAGCCTGACAGAGATGATGGTGGGCAAGAAGGTCAGCCTGAACATCGACCGCCCGGACCCGGTCAACCCGACGCCGCGCCTGGTGGTGGAGGGCTTGAGCTGCGTGGACGCCCAGGGCGTGCGGACGCTGGAGGACGTGAGCTTCACCGCCATGGCGGGGGAGATTTTAGGGGTGGCCGGCGTGGCTGGCTCCGGGCAGCGTGAGCTGCTCGAGTCCATCGCAGGCCTCTATCCCATCGCCTCCGGCCGCATCACCTACCTCGTCCCCAACGGCGGCGAGCGTGAGCTGGCCGGGATGCATCCGCGCGAGATTCGCGCGCTGGGTATCTCTCTCTCCTTCGTGCCGGAGGACCGGCTTGGCATGGGCCTGGTCGGCAGCATGGGGATGACGGGCAATATGATGTTGAAGAATTACCGCGCCGGCCGCCTGCCGCTGCTCGACCGCAAACCGCCGCGCGCGCTGGCCGAGCAGGTGAAGGAACAGCTGGAGGTGGTCACCCCCGGCATCAACTACCCCGTGCGCCGTCTGTCCGGCGGCAACGTGCAGAAGGTGCTCGTCGGGCGCGAGATCGCCGCTGAGCCCAACCTGTTCATGGCCGCCTATGCCGTGCGCGGGCTGGACATCAACACCTCCATGACCATATACCGTCTGCTCAACGAACAGAAACAGCGCGGCGCGGCGGTTATCTACGTCGGAGAGGACCTGGACGTGCTGCTCGAGCTGTGCGACCGGATTTTGGTCCTCTGTGCGGGACAGGTCAGCGGCATTGTGGACGCCCGCCGTGCCACCAAGGAGGAGGTCGGTCTGCTGATGACCAAGACAAGAAAGGTCGGTGAGGGGAAATGAGACGTCAAAAAGAACCGCTGTTTCAGATGTCCCGCCGGGAGGAGCTGCCGTTCCTCAAGGCCGTATTCATCCGCGCGGTGGCCGTGGTGCTCTCCCTGCTGGTGTGCGCCCTGTTTATCTTCCTGCTCACCGGGCTCAATCCGGCAGAGGTGTACGCCACCATGATCGACGGTGCGGTGGGCACCTCCCGGCGCAGCTGGATTCTCGTGCGCGACGCGATGGTGCTGCTGTGCGTCAGCCTGGCCCTGGCCCCCGCCTTCCGAATGCGCTTTTGGAACATCGGCGCGGAGGGACAGATTCTTGTCGGCGGCGTGGCCACCGCCGCGTGCATGATCATTCTGGGCGACGCGCTGCCCGCGCCGGCGCTGATGCTGGTGATAATTGTCACCTCCGTCCTCGCCGGGGCGATCTGGGGACTGATCCCCGCCCTGTTCAAGGCGCGGTGGAACACAAACGAGACCCTCTTCACCCTGATGCTCAACTATGTCGCCATTCAGATCGTCAGTTACTGCGTCGTCTTTTGGGAAAACCCCGCCGGCTCCAACTCGGTGGGCGTCATCAACCCCTCTACCAACGCCGGGTGGCTTCCCTCCCTCTTCGGCGCGCAGTACGGCTGGAACGTGGTCATCGTCCTCGTCCTGACCGCCGTCATGTACCTCTATATGAATCATTCCAAGCAGGGCTATGAGGTTGCCGTCGTGGGCGAGAGCGAGAACACGGCGCGCTATGCCGGCATCTCGGTCTCCCGCGTCATTATCCGCACGATGGCCATCTCGGGCGGCATCGCCGGACTGGCGGGCTTTATCCTGGTCTCCGGTTCGGGGCACACCATCTCCACCACCATCGCCGACGGCCGGGGCTACACCGCGGTTTAACCCGGTGTACATGATTCTGATCTCCTTCTTCCTCACCTTCATGGAACGGGGCGCGATTCAGATCGCCACCGCCTACAACCTGAGCGAGTACGCCTCGGATATGGTGACCGGCATCATCCTGTTCTTCATCCTAGGCAGTGAGTTCTTTATCAATTACCAGCTGCGGCTGCGCAAAAAGGAGGCGGCGTGAGATGACCATCATTCTGACTTTTCTCCAGCAGGCCATCCGTCAGGGGATTATCATCCTCTTTGGCGCCACCGGGGAGATTATCACGGAGAAGTCGGGCAACCTGAACCTCGGCGTGCCCGGCATCATGTATATGGGCGGCATCGCCGGATTGATGGGCGGCTTTTTCTATGAAAACAGCGTGGCCGAGCCGAACGGCTGGGTCAGCGTGCTCATCTCGTTCCTGTGCGCGTTTCTGTGCGCGGCGCTGGCCGGCCTGCTCTTCTGCTTCCTGACCACCACGCTGCGCGCCAACCAGAACGTGACCGGCCTGGCGCTGACCACCTTCGGCGTCGGCTTTGGCAACTTTTTTGGCGGCTCGCTGGCGAATTTGGTCGGCGGCGTCGGCCAGATCTCAGTTGCCCACGCCGCGCGGGCCTATCAGAGCTCCATCCCCTTCCTCTCCGACCATCTCGGACCGGTGGGACAGCTGCTGTTCTCCTACGGCTTTATGACCTATCTGGGTATCATTCTCGCCATCTTCCTGACCTGGTTCCTCGCCCGGACGCGGGTGGGTCTGAACCTGCGCTCGGTGGGAGAGAATCCCGGCGCGGCGGACGCGGCCGGCATCAACGTCACGCTCTACAAGTACCTCGCCACCACGCTGGGCGCCGGCATTGCGGGCCTCGGCGGGCTCTACTTCGTGATGGACTACTCCTCCGGCACCTGGACGAACAACGGTCTGGGTGACCGCGGCTGGCTGGCGGTGGCGCTGGTCATCTTCGCCCTGTGGAAGCCGGTGCACGCCATCTGGGGCAGCTTCGTCTTCGGCGGGCTGTATCTGCTCTACCTGTACATCCCCGGCCTGGGGCGCGAGATGCAGGAGATCTTCAAGATGTTCCCCTACATCGTCACCATTATCGTGCTCATCTTCACCTCGCTGCGCAAGCGCCGGGAGGACCAGCCCCCTGCCGCGCTCGGCCTGCCCTACTTCCGAGAGGAACGGTAGGCAAACACTGTATATTGCAAGACGAAGGGCAGACTGCCGTCATCGGCCATCTGCCCTTCGTCTTATTTGTTTACCCTATTGTCTTCTGCCATGCATCAGTAAATCCTGCCGTCCGCTTTCAAGCCCTCCAGCGCGCGGTCGCACAGCAGGACCCGCGCCAGGGTACGCGCGTCAATCAGCTCAGCCTGTGGATAAAACAGCCGCCGGCGCGCGCACAGGAAAGCCGCGCCCCAGTAGTAGTCCGCCAGGGCCTCCGGCTGTCCCGGCACGACGCTGCCCTCCTGCTGGCCGCGCGCGACCAGCAGGGACGTATCCTGACAGAGGCCTTCCCATTCGGTCCGACAGCCGTCCGCCGCGCTGCCGGCGCCGTGTACCATCTGCGCCGTCAGCACCACCCGCGCCGCGCAGTCCACCTGCCCGCACAGGCGGGTCAGGACATAGGACGACAGGCGGAGCAGTTGGTTGGCCACCGGACCGGACGGCGCGGTCAGCACGCGCAGCGCGGGAAGCATCTCCTCCTGCACCGACTGGCAGATTTCCCGCAGCAGCGCCTCCTTGGAGGGGAAATAGAGATAGATCGTTCCCGGGGCAATGCCGATGCTGCGGGCCAAGTCCCCCATCCGGGTGCCGGAAAAGCCGTGGCGCGCGAAATAGGAGATGGATGCATTCAGGATTTTCCCACGCATCTCCTCCCGCCGCTGGCGGCAGTGTTGGGCAGAGCGCCCCATCCTCTTCGCCTCCCATCCGCGTCACTCGGTCCGCAGCGCGGCGACCGGGTCGCTCTTGGCCGCCTTGCGCGACGGGATCAGTCCACCGATCAGTGTGAGCACCACGCTCAGGGCGATCAGGATGAGCGCCGGTTCCAGCGGCAGGACGGCGTTGACGTCCGTCGTGCCGGCCAGATAGTGAATCAGCGCGTTACCCGGGATGAGCAGCAGCAGCGTCATTCCAATCCCGATCAGACCGGAGCACAGGCCAATGATAAAGGTCTCGGCATTGAATACCTGGGAGATATTTCCCTTGGAGGCGCCGATCGCGCGCAGGATGCCGATCTCCTTCTTGCGCTCGAGCACGCTGATATAGGTGATGACGCCGATCATAATAGAGGACACCACCAGGGAGATGGCCACAAATGCGATGAGGACATAGCTGATCGTGTCGATGATCTCGGTCACAGAGCTCATCAGGGAGCCAACCATGTCGGTATAGCTGATGACCTGCTCCTCTTTGCCTTCCGCTTCCATTCGGTCGTTATAGGCGTCGAGGATATCGACGACGTACTCCTTGCTCTCGAAGTCGACGGGGTAGATGTCGATCCCCGTGGGGGAGTCAAAGTCCACATAGCCCAGCGTGGAGAGGTTGCCGTCGTAGGTCGCCGAGGCGGCGGAGTTCATGCTCATCATCAGCTCGGTCAGCTCATCCCCGTCCATATTCATCTCGATGGCCCCGGCAAAGGCGTCCGCGTCGATCTGGAACGCGTCCTCCAGGCTCTCTCCGAGGGACTGGAAGGCATCCTCCATGGCGCTTTCCATCCCGCTGGCAAGCTGGTCCATCACCTGGCCCATCGCGGAGGTGATCTGCTCCTCGAGCGCGCCTGAAATCGCCTCTCCGTAGGCGCCGAATACCTCGCGGAAATAGCCCTCCAGCATGCCGGAAATCTGACTCTGGATGTCCTCCAGGTCCACCATACCGGCCAGCCCGGTCATGATCTGCTCCTGTACCTCCGCCTGGGAGAGGTAGTTGGCAAAGTGCTCCCCCATCCGGCTGGGGTCGGGCAGGCCGTTTTCCACGGCGTAGGCCTGATAACCTGCGGCGAGGTCTTCCGCCAGCGCGCCAAGCTGCTCCGGTGTGATCTCCACCGCGTCGAGCTGCAGGTGTTCATCCGCCCAGGCGGTCAGAATCTGCTGTGCACCGTCGGTCTGGAGGTATTCCAGCAGGTAGGTATCAAACTGCTCCGGGTCGGTGTAGCCCTGCTCGGCGGCATAGGCCTGATAGCCCGCCATCACCTGCATGACCAGGTCCTGCAGGTCCTCCGTCGTGACGGCGGGACCGCCGTTTGCTTCGATGATAGACTGGATATGCCCGGCGAGCACTTCGCACGCCTCGTCTGTCCGCAGGTAAGCGAGAAAATCATTTGCCAAGTTGGAGTAATCCGCCTCAGGATGCTCCGCTGCGTACGCCTGATAGCCCTCGACCAGCTGCGTCGCCAGCGCGCTGAGCTGCTCATAGGAGACATTCACCTCTACCCCGTCCATCAGCTCGGCCAGGTCAAAGGCCGGCATGTCCGGCAGCTCGACCGTGATGTCTCCCAGGTCAAGCGCGCCGCCGAGGTCGATGGAGTTCCCCGCGTCAGAGAAGGCGTCAGAGAGGTCGAAGGAGCCCGCAATGCTCTCGTTCAGCGCGTCCTCGTCAAACTGGAAGGCGGACTCCATCGCGTCGGAATCGACGGTGAAGAGGGATTCCATGTCAAAGTCGCTCTGGTCGCTCTCCTCGCCGAACGGCTCGCCAGTAAAGACGTTAGTGTCCGGATCGGCAAGCTGGTCCTGCACAATCTCGCTCTGCTCGGCCACCTCAGCTACATGGCGGGAGAGGTCGGCGGTATAGCCAATGCCGCTGGAGAGGACAAAGCCGTTGCCGTCCTCCGACGGCTGGACCACCCCGACCACTGTCAGATCTTCGCCCGCGGAGACCAGATCACGCATATAATCCTCGTCGTCCGTCTTGTCCCGCCAGACCGCATACTCACTGTCGTACTCGTAGTAGTCCGCGCTGCTGACCAGTTTGAAGGTGATGCCGAGCAGATCGTCATAGGTATAGGTACCCATATCCTCCGGCGTCTGGATCGGCTCCTCGTCGATGAACTGCTGAATCATCTCATCCAGCTCCATCGCGTCGCGCAGGCCGAGGGTATAGAGCATAAAGTCGCTCAGTCCGCCGCCGGAGGTGAGCATGACGACGCACTCGTTATACGCCTCCGGCCAGCGGCCCGCCATCACGTCATACTGCGACTCATAGAGGCTGGCCGTCTCCGGCATCTGGTAAAACATATCCGTACTCATCATGGAGGACATCATGCTGCTTGAGCTGGAGCCGGAGCCAAAGCCGAGGGCGGAGAAGGAGGAGTCCGGATTAACCTGCCGCACATTCTCCCCGTTCTGCAGATAGATCTGCGGCGTGGCGGAGTAGGTGTATTCAACCGCGTTGATATACGGCTCCATGCCGCTCTGGCCGCTGTCCAGATAGGTCTTGAGAGAGGCGAGGTCATTGGAGTCCAGACGGGAGAACATACTGGTCATCATATCCAATACCTCGATCTCACCAGCCTCCGCCTCCCCGCTGCCTCCGGAAGCTGCTGTACTCATCAGAGACGTAAAGTCAAAGCCGGTGCTCTGGATCTGCAGCGGATACTCCGAGAGTGTCTCCTCCTCAATGGAGCGAATGTAGGCGTTCACGCCGGTGGACAGCGCTAAAATCGCCGCGATGCCGATGATGCCGATGGACCCGGCAAACGAGGTCAGCAGGGTGCGCGCCTTTTTCGTGCGCAGATTGTTGAAGCTCAGCGCCAGGGCGGTCAGGAAGGACATGGAGCTCTTGCCCATGTTCTTGTGCTTGGGCGGCTCAAGGGCGTGCTCGTCCACCTCGTAGGGGTCGGAGTCGGAGCGAATCTTGCCGTCGCGCAGGTTGACAATGCGCGTGGCGTACGCCTCGGCCAGCTCGGGGTTGTGGGTGACCATGACCACCAGGCGGTCGCGCGCCACCTCGCGCAGCAGGTCCATCACCTGCACGCTGGTGTCGCTGTCGAGCGCGCCGGTCGGCTCGTCGGCCAGAAGAATATCAGGATCGTTCACCAGCGCGCGGGCAATGGCGACGCGCTGCATCTGGCCGCCCGACATCTGGTTGGGTTTCTTGTGCAGCTGATCCCCCAGCCCCACCTGTTCCAGGGCGCGCTTGGCGCGCGCGCGCCGCTCGGATTTCCCAATGCCGGAGATGGTGAGCGCCAGCTCGACATTGGACAGGACCGTCTGGTGCGGAATCAGATTGTAGCTCTGAAAGACAAAGCCAATCGTGTGGTTTCGGTAGGAGTCCCAGTCGCGGTCCTTATACTTCTTGGTGGAGATGCCGTTGATGATGAGGTCGCCGCTGTCATAGCGGTCCAGACCGCCGATGATGTTCAGCAGCGTCGTCTTGCCGGAGCCGCTCGGGCCGAGGATGGCGACAAACTCGTTGTCGCGCAGGTTCAGGCTCACGTCGTCGAGCGCCTTCTGCACCAACTTGCCCGTCCGGTACTCCTTGCGGATGTGTTTGATCTGCAGCATGGATGCGCCCCCTCCTTCCGGGACAGGGTGGGTTCCTCTCATTCACTGAATAAATATTTATTCAATTCTACCGCACTATGGTAGCCCGCGCCCCGGGGTTTGTCAATCGCCTTTCAGTGAAGTTCAAAATTTATTTTCAAATCCGCCCGACCAAAAAATGCCGGCGCGCCGCCCCACTGGATGGGAGCAACGCGCCGACACAGATGACTTATTCGGCAAACCAGCAGCCCACCATGTCGTATTTGATGGTGCGGTAGTTTTGCATGGTGCACTCATAGGCGTACTCCCGGATGAGCACGCCGTCGGCGTCATACTCTCCAAAGACCATCGCCACGCCGCTGTTGACCACCCAGTGCCCCTCCTCGCCGTAGTGAGAGGCGTTGGAGACGATGCTGGAGTAGGGCACGTCAAAGGAGGAGACAAGCGAGAAGGCGCGCTCGTTCTCGTCGATGCAGTAGACGTAGACCTGGCTGGTCTCGCTGCCGTCGCCGTAGAGGTCGGTGCCGACGCTCTCGGCCAGCTCCGGCTCATAGCCGTCCCGGCTGCTGTTGGCCCAGTAGTTGTTGTTGTAGACCGCCAGGTAGTACACGCCCTCCGTCTCGCCGTCGCCCAAATACTCCACAAAGTGTTGGCCGTACTGCGGCACAAAGTCGCCCTCTTGGCGCAGGCTGTATTCGGCATAGGCGGTGTCCGCCCAGAACGCCTCGTCTCCCGCCATCCAGTCCAGCGTCACCTCACTGTGGATGCCGGTCACCTTGATGATGGTGGAGGTCTCGCGCGAGGAGACGATCAGCGCGTCGTCCTCCGGCATGTATTGCAGGCTGTTCAGGTGCAGCCAGTCCCACTCGCCCGCCTGCCAGAAGAACTCGTCGGTGGGCGCGACGGCGTGCGTCGTCTCAAAATACTCCGGCAGCACGTCGGTGAAGTCGATCAGCTCGGACACCTCGCCCGTCTCCAGGTCGACGGAGAGCACCACATCCTCCACCGTCTCGCCGTCCACATGCTCGGCCAGGGCGAGCAGCTCTCCCTCCTGCCCGAATCCGATATCATGGTGCAGCTCGTAGCCGTCCAGGTCGTAAACCTGTTCCACCTGGCCCAGGCCGTTGATGCGCGCCAGGCGTGTGGAGCTGACACAGGTGATGATATCGTCCCCGTAAGGGAGGATGCGGTCCAGGCCGTACCCCTCCAGCACCATCTCATAGCGCAGCACGCCGGCGTTGTCATAGAAGAAGCCGTAGCCGAGGTAGCCGTTCACCCGCATCATGGCAAAAAGCCCCTCTGTCAGCGCCGCATCCGACGTTCCGTCCGTCGTCTCCAGCGTGGTGTCGTAGCCGGACTGCGTCTCCGGCATGTCCACGGTAAAGGTGACCGTCTGTCGCACCGTGCCCCAGGAGCCGGTGACCTGCATGGTGACCTCGTTCGTCTCGCCGGGCACCAGTCCGATCAGCTGGAACTCGTGGACACGGGTGTACGTCTCGCCGCCGGCGTCGGCGGCGGTGGCGGTGTAGTCCGGAATGCTATCGTCCTCCACGTGAACGGTGTAGCTCACCTGGGTCGGCAGATCCGTCTCGAAGTAGAGGTAGAGCCCATTGCTGCCGGTGCCGTAGGGGTTGAGCACTGCCAGCGGATTGCTCGCCGTCCACTGGACGTCCCCGGCCTTCAGCTCCTCAAGCGCGTCGGACAGACGCTGCTGCACACCGGCATCGTAATAGGTAAAGTTCTCCTCTTCCAGGTCCATCGGCACGAGCTGGAGCACGCGCAGGCCTCCGTTCAGGTCCACCTCGGCGTACTCGATCTGCAGCGCCTCATCGCGCTCCACGACCTCGCCGCCCACGTCGGCGTCGCCCCAGTCGGTGCGCACCGCGCTCTCCTGCGCGGTGAATGCTCTGGAGACTGCCAGTACCGTCAGCGGCACGGCAATGGCCAATACGACAACGACGGCAGCCAAAATAAGGAATAATTTCTTGTGTTTTTTCCAAACCATGGGTTTTTCTCCTTTTTGAGGGTTCAGAAGGGGGAGATACGTCCTGCTGCCGCGCCTTCCATTTTCTGGATTTCTGCACCGGCTACAATTTTATTTTATCATACCTGGCACAGGAGCGTTGTCAATCCCCATGGAGGAAAAAAGCGCAATTTCGGCTGCTCAAACGGCAATTTTGTCATACGCGCCAATTCTGAGGCAAAAAGCGGCCGGTTTCCGGTGTTTTTTCCATTTTGCGCGAAAGGCCTTGACATGCCGCCAAAAATTGTACTATAGTAAAGTAAGTAAACAATTCAGACGGCGATGGTGACGGTCGATGATTTATCGCCACCAACGCCGTCTGCTTTGTTTTCCCACCTGTGAGGCAACCACAGAAATCAATTCGAGAGGAGAGAGCCTGACATGGAAGAGATATTGCGGATGGAACATATCACCAAGCGCTTTGGGGATGTGTTCGCCAACCGGGATATCAATCTGGACATTCGTAAGGGCGAGGTGCACACGCTGCTCGGCGAGAACGGCGCGGGCAAATCCACCCTGATGAACGTCCTGATCGGCCTGTATCAGCCGACAGAGGGAGATATCTACCTCAATGGGCAAAAGGTGCGCATTGACTCCCCGGCCAAGGCGGTGCAGCTGGGCATCGGCATGGTCCACCAGCACTTTATGCTGGTCGAGGCGATGACGGTGTTTGAAAACATTATCCTGGGCGACACCCGGACCCCCGGCATCTTTATCCAGCGCGACAAGATGCGCGCGGAGATCGTCGCGCTGGCGGAAAAGTACGGGCTTGATGTCCAGCTGGACAAGCCCATCACAGAGATCTCAGTCGGCGAGCAGCAGCGCGTGGAGATCCTCAAGGCGCTGTACCGCGGCGCGGAGCTGCTCATCCTGGACGAGCCAACCGCCGCCCTGACCGACATCGAGGTGGAGGGCCTGTTCGCCATCATGGAGAAGCTCACCGGCGAGGGAAAGAGCGTCATCTTTATCAGCCACAAGATGCGCGAGGTGCTGCGCATCTCTGACCGGATCACTATCCTGCGCGCCGGACAGACCATCTGCACGCTCAACAAGGCGGACACCTCCGGCCCCGAGCTGGCCGCGCTGATGATCGGCCGCGAGCTCTCTCCCTCCCACTATGACAAAAAGACCAAGGCGGGCCGCCAGGTCATCAGCCTGGAGCAGGTGGACTACAACAAACAGGCCAAGCATAGCGGCCTCAACGGCGTCACCCTCTCCGTCGGCGCCGGCGAAATCGTCGGTGTGGCCGGCGTGGACGGCAACGGTCAGAGCCAGCTCGCCCAGTTGATCGCCGGCGTGATCGGCCCGGACAGCGGCGTGGTGGACCTCAAGGACAGCAAGGTCGCCAAATTCTTCCCGCAGGCCTTCATTGAGGAGGGCGTAAGCCACATCCCGGAGGACCGCAACAAGATGGGCCTGGTGGGCGACATGAGCGTGCGGGAAAATCTGGTGCTCAAGAGCACCAATACCGACCGCTTCAGCTGGAAAAAGGGTCTCTTCCTCAACAAGCGCGCGATGCGCGAGTACGCCGACGAGATGCAGGAGAAGTACGATATCCGCTGCGCCTCCGTCGAACAGGAGGCCCGCAGCCTCTCCGGCGGCAACCAGCAGAAGATCATCCTCGCCCGCGAGCTGGAGGCCAATCCCGACCTGCTCATCGCCGTGCATCCGACGCGCGGCCTGGACATCGGCGCGACCCGCTTTATCCACGACATGATGATCCAGGCACGTGACGGCGGCTGCGGCGTGCTGCTCATCTCCGCGGATTTTGACGAGATTCTGGAGATGAGCGACCGCATTGTGGTCATGTTTGAGGGTCAGATCATGGGCGAGTTCCCCGGCAAGAACCCGCCGATTGACGAGATCAGCCTGGCCATGGCCGGCAAGTGAGGAGGGGAGCGACTATGAAACACAATATCAAATGGGTCAACGTGCTCATCCCGGTGGCCTCCGTCCTGCTGGCCCTGGTGATCGGCTGCATCATCATGATCGTCCTTGGCTCCAATCCGTTCATCGCGCTGCAATATCTGTGGATCGGCGCCTTTGGCAACCTGACCAACCTCGGCACCACGCTCACGCGCGCCACGCCGCTCATCTTCACCGGCCTGTGCGCCTGCTTTGCCTACCGCTGCGGCGTGTTCAACCTCGGCGGCGAGGGACAGTTCATCATGGGCTCCATCCTCGCCTGCGCCATCGCCACCCAGAGCGGGCTGACCGGTCTGCCGGCGATCCTCCTCTGCCTGGTGGCCGGCACGATCGGCGGCGGCATCTGGGCGATGATTCCCGGCCTGCTGAAGATCTATCGCGGGCAGAACGAGATGATCATCTCCATCATGCTCAACTACGTCGCCACCCTCTTTATGGGCGTGATTTACACCAGCTGGCTGCGCGACGGCAGTGTGCCGCAGACGGCAGCGGTGCCGGTGGAGAGCCGCCTGACCAGGCTCTTCGGCCTGCGCGTGACCACCGCCTTTTTGCTGGCGCTGCTGGTGGGCGTGCTGATCTACTACTTCCTGTTCCATACCTCCAAGGGCTTCCAGCTCCGGGCGGTGGGCCTGAACATGACGGCCGCCGAATTCAACGGCTTTGCCGTGCGGCGCTATATGCTCATCAGCTTTGTCGTCTCCGGCATGATTGCCGGCCTCGGCGGCAGCGCCGAGCTGCTAGGCACCCAGTATTACCTCATCAACGGCTTTGCCAACGGCTACGGCTTTGACGGCGTGGCGATGGCCCTGATCGGTCAGCTCCATCCAATTGCGACCATTGTGGTGGCCATCTTCTTCGCCGCCCTGCGCGTCGGCTCGACCACCATGCAGGTGGCCACCGGCGTGCCCACCAGTGTGTCCGACATTATCCAGGCGCTGGTCATCGTCTTCACGGTGGCGGGCCTGGCCATGGTCAAGCTGCCCGAGTTCCAGGCGGCGGTGGCCAAACTGACTGCGAAAAAGGAGGCCGCGTAATATGGACTGGGACTTTATTGCCAATCTGATTCTGGCCAGCGTGCGTATGGCCACCCCGCTCATCTTCCTGTCCCTGGCGGAGCTCTACTCCCAGCGGGCCGGACTGGTCCACATCGGCCTGGAGGGCCTGGCCTCCATCGGCTCGCTGGTGGGCTTCCTGGTCTGCCTGATCTCCGGCAGCCCGCTGGTCGGCATCGCCGCCGGCGCGCTCTCGGGCGTCGCGGTCAATATGATCTACGCTTACGCCACCATCAGCCTGTGCGCTGAGCAGATTGTCTACGGCATGGCGATCAACATCTTCGCCCCCGCCCTGGCGGCCTTTATCTACCGCGTCTACTTCGGCGCCGGCTCCGAGCTGGCACAGGGCGCGCTGATGCAGGCGATCCACATCCCCGTGCTCAGCGACATCCCCTTTGTCGGTGAGCTGCTCTTCGGCCAGACCCCAATGGTCTATCTGGCCTACGCCCTGGTGATCGTCACGGCGATCTATTTCAGCAAGACCAAGTCCGGCCTGAACTTCAAGGCGGTGGGCGAGTATCCCCAGGCGGCCGCAACCCTCGGCATCAACGTCATCGGCGTGAAGTACCTCGCCAGCGTCATCTGCGGCGCTCTGGCCGGCATCGGCGGCGCGTATCTGACCACCTGCTATGCCAACTCCTACTCCGACGGCAACGTGGCCGGCCGCGGCTTTATCGCCCTGGCGGCGGTCATCTTCGGCCGCTGGAGCGCGGGCGGCGTGCTGCTCGCGTGCCTGTTCTTCGGCTTCTGCGACGCGCTGCAGATCCGTCTGCAGGTGAGCAGCTCCGACATCCCCTACCAGTTCTTCCAGATGATCCCCTATGTGGCCACTGTGGTGGTCCTCGGCATCATCGGCATGAAGAAGGCCGGCCCGAAGGCCTCCGGCAAGCCCTATCGCCGTGAGGAGCGCTGAGGAAGCCCGGTATCTCGTGAGGAGGAATTTTGTGATGAGAAAAAAAGTGCTTTCCCTGCTCCTCGCCGCCGCGCTGGTGTTTGGCCTGACCGGCTGCGTGAGCATCAGCAATGTGGACGAGGACGGCAACCGCATCTACCGCGTGGCCATGATCTGCGACTCCAGCATCTCCGACGGCGGCTGGGGCATGAGCTGCTACAACGCCATGGTGGACGCCGCCGAGCAGTTCGGCTGGGAGACGGAGGTCACCGACAGCATCGACCAGTCGGCCTACTACGAGACCATCATGGCCTACTGCTCCCTCAACTTCGATCTGATCTTCGCCCCCGGCAACCAGTACACCACCGCGGTGCTCCAGGCGGCGGAGGACTACCCCGACGTCTGCTTCGCCCTGCTCAACGGCACCGAGGACACCCCCGCCCAGGCGGTCAACGGCAACGTCGTCTGCTTGCTGCCGGACGCGACCCAGGTTGGCTGGATCGCCGGCGCGCTGGCCGGCCTGATGAGCCAGACGGGCACCATCGCCTTCATCGGCGGCATGGAGCTGGACACCACACTGGCCAAGTATGAGGGATTCACTGAGGCGGCCACCTACGTCGCCGCCCAGGAGGGGCGCGAGATCACCGTGCTCGACCCGGTATACGCCGGCTCCTTCTCCGCGACCGACCGCGGCATTGAGTTCGCCATGGCGATGATTGACCAGGGAGCGGACGTCTTCTTCGGCGACGCGTCCTCGGTGGACTCCGGCGCGCGCCAGGCGATTGACGAGGCGAACAACGCCAACGGTGAGGTGACCATCTACGACATCGCCCAGCCCTCCGACCTGCTCGGGCAGAATGAGTGCATCATCTGCAGCCAGGTGACGGACAACTCCAACCTCGTCGGCCAGTGCATGCAGGCCATTGAGGACGGCACCTTCACCGCCGAGGTGATCTACGGCACGATGCAGAACGGCGCCCTCTACGCCGGCGCGCTCAGTGACCTGGTTCCCGCCGATGTGCAGGAGCAGTACCAGATCTACCTGCAGCAGATGGT
>DGYMR06203__coassemble_1120_pt1 | contig 19112 bp, 18 predicted proteins | sample DGYMR06203__metabat2_low_PE_036 | metagenome-assembled genome bin DGYMR06203 | reverse complement strand
GAAGCGCCGCGTCATGGCGCGCGTGCAGATCGAGGCGGTCGCCGGCCGGCTGATCAAAAACCTCTCCAAGGGCTATCGCCAGCGCGTCGGGCTGGCGCAGGCGCTGCTGGGTGATCCCAAGACCCTGATTCTGGACGAGCCCACCGTCGGCCTGGACCCGAAGCAGATCATTGAGATCCGCCAGCTCATCCGCGAGCTGGGCCGCGAGCACACCGTCATCCTCTCCTCCCATATCCTCTCGGAGGTGCAGGCGGTCTGCGACCAGATTCTCATCCTCCATCACGGCAAGCTGCTGGCCAGCGATACCCCGGAGCACCTGGAGGAGACGCTGCGCGGCACCGGCCGACTGGAGATCACGGCGAAATGTTCCACTGCGCAGGCGCGGGAGATCCTCCGCCCGGTGGCGGGCGTCACGGCCTCGGAGAGCCGCGACAACGCAGACGGGACGAGCACCCTGACGCTGGACACCGCCGGCGGCGATGACCCGCGCGAGGCCCTCTTCTTCGCCTTTGCACGCAAGGAGACCGCCCTGCTGGAAATGCACACCAATTCCGCCAGCCTGGAGCAGGTCTTCCTGGAGATGACCAGCGACGAGCCGTCGCGGCCCGCAGCGGCCGGACGCGGAGAGGAGGAGACAAAATGATCGCCATCTATCAACGGGAGCTGAAAGCCTATTTTGACTCGGTGACCGGCTGGCTGTGCATCGCCTTTCTCTGCGCGGCCGCGGGACTGTACTTTATGGTCTACAATCTCTTTTACGGCTACCCCAACTTTTCCATCGCGCTGTACTACTCCATGTTTATCTTCCTGGTCGCCGTGCCCATCCTGACGATGCGCTCCATGGCGGAGGAGCGGCGCAGCAAGACCGACCAACTCCTGCTCACCTCGCCGTGCACCGTGACCGGCATGGTGCTGGGGAAGTATTTTGCCATGCTGACGGTCTATGCCATTCCGCATGTCATCTTCTGTTTCTATCCGGTGGTGATGAGCCTCGCCGCAGGCTCCACCGGAACGGTCTATTTCGCCAGCGACTATGCCTCCATCCTCGCCTTTTTCCTGCTCGGGGCGGTGTATATCGCCATTGGCCTGCTGGTCTCCTCGCTGACGGAGAGCCAGGTGATCGCCGCGGTGGGCACCTTTGGGCTGCTGCTGTTGTTCTATCTCTGGGATTCCCTCCTCTCCTTCCTCAGCGGAGACGCGGCGGTGACACTCATCGGCCTGCTGCTCATCGTGCTGGGTGTCTGCGCGCTGCTGCACGCGCTAACGGGCAACAACACCATCACGCTGCTCGTCGGGCTGGCCGGCGCGGCGGCGGTAGTGGGGGTGTACGTGGTGAATCCCTCGCTCTATGACGATCTGCTGGTGAACCTCCTGTCCCTGTTCTCCCTCAACGCGGCGTTCCAGAGCTTTGCGCTGGAGTATGTGTTTGACCTGGGCGGACTGCTGCTGTATGTGTCCATGGCATTTCTGCTGGTGTTTCTGACCATCCAGGTGGTCCAGCGCCGGCGCTGGAACTGAGGAGGTGTGCGGCATGAAAAAAATTTCCCTGCGCGGACTGCGAAGCCGCCTCGCCGCCAAGCGCCCCACGCTGGCCGGCATCCGAGGCAGCTTCGGCACGATACAGAGCAAAAACGGCCTCTTCTCCGCCGGCATGATCGCGCTGGTGGTGGCCATCGTCATCGTCTTTAACCTGGCGGTGGGCTATCTGCCCTCCAACCTGCTGGAGATTGACCTCTCCAGCAGCGGGATCTACACCGTAACGGACACCAGCGTGGACTACCTGGCGGCGCTGGACACCGATGTGGAGCTGATCGTCGTGGCCGAGAACGGGGACGTGGACAGCCGCATCACCCGTTTTCTGGACCGGTATGTCGCCCTGTCCGACCATCTGAGCATGCGGACGGTGGACCCGGTGACCAGCCCGAGCGTCCTGACGGACTATGAGACGGAACAGAACACCATCGTGGTGCGCTGCGAGGAGACCGGCCGGCAGGAGATCGTCTACTTTGACGATATCCTGGTGATGGACTACTACAGCTATATGATGTACGGCTATGCGGACTACACGGAGTTTGACGCGGAGGGCCAGCTCACCTCCGCGATTGACTACGTCGTCTCCGCGGTGGACCACACCGTCTACACCACCACCGGACACGGGGAGATGGAGCTGGGCAGCCTGGTTGTCGAGCAGCTCGAGCGCAGCCACTTCACCACCAGCTCGGTCAACCTGACCACCGACGGCGGCATCCCGGAGGACTGCGACCTGCTGGTGATCAACCAGCCGACCAGCGACCTGTCGGTGGACGAGCTGGAGATGGTGCGCGCCTATCTGGCCGCGGGCGGGCAGGTCTCCGTCATTCTGGACTCGGAGCAGTTTGAGCACCCGCATCTCACCGAGCTGATGGAGGAGTACGGCCTCGTGGAGGTGGACGGCTATATCGCCGACGCGGAGAACTACTACTGGTATCAGAATTCCGGCAGCTATTATATCTTCTTCCCCGAGCTGGACACCTCGACCGACGCGGCCGACGGCGTGGCGGAGGATGCCTATGTCATGGTGGGCTATGACCTGGTCAACGGCATGATCTCCCCGGTGCTCGGCCTCACGGAGGGGACGCCGGCGCGGGATACGATCACAGTCACCCCCTTCCTCACCACCTCGGAAAACGGAATGGCCGTGGTGGATGAGGAGAATATCACCACCGGCCAGTACCTTATCGGCGTGACCGCCAGCGAGGAGATCGCCGTGGAGGAGGACGAGGACGAGACGTCCGAGGCCACGGCAGAGGATGAGGCATCCGCAGAGGACGCTGCGGCCGATGAGACTGCGGCGGACGAGGCCGGTGCCGCCGAGACCAGCTCGGAGGAGACCGCAGCGGACGAGACCTCCACGGACGAGACCTCCACGGACGAGACCTCTACGGACGAGGCGGAGAGCGAGGATACGGACAGCGAGGATACGGACAGCGAAGAGGAAGAGGAGGCGGAGACCGTCACCGCCCGCCTGACCGTCATCACGGCGGACACGCTGCTGGATGACACGCTGAACTCCAACTACTCGCTGGCCAATATTCAGGTCTTTCTCAATACGGTGACCGCAGGCTTCGAGGACGTGGAAAACATCTCCATTGAGCCGAAGAGCCTGTCCACCACCTACAACACGATCAACAACGCGGGGATGCTCGGCCTGATCGTCGTGGCGGTGATCCCGCTGGGCATCCTGATCGTCGGCGTCGTGCGCTGGATGCGCCGCCGGAAACTGTAAGGAGACGGGCTGCATGGCAAAAAAGAGAAGACAACTACTGATTTTGCTGCTGGTGCTGGCGGTGCTGGTGGTCCTGCTGCTGGCGGGCATGGCCTGGTCGCAATATCAGGCCTCGCAGGAGGCCGCGGCCGAGGCGGAGGCATCTCCCGCCATTGAGACGGTGACCGACCCGGTCACGCTCACCTACAGCAACGGGGAGCACACGCTGAGCTTCGCCTACGACGAGGAGGCGGACGCCTGGTACTACCAGGACGACCCGGATTTCCTGCTCGATGACGGCACTGTGACCTCCATCCTGTCCGAGTTGGAATCGCTCACGGCGGTGCGCGCCTTTGCCCTGGAAGAGGAGCTGGACGCCTACGGTCTGGCGGATTCCGCCAGCTATCTTACCGTCACCGACGCGGACGGCAACTCCGCCACCCTCCGCTTTGGTATTGCAAGCGGCGAGGAGTACTTCGCCTGTCTGGACGGGCAGGAGGACACCGTCTACACCGTCGAGAGCACGCTCTATGACGAAATTCAGACCACGCTCTATGACCAGGCGGACAGCACCGCGCCCATCCCGACGCTCACCGAGAGCATCCTGAGCGCGCTGGACATCTCCGGCGCACAGGAGACCTCCATCACCGTCAAGGCCGTCGAGGTCGAGGTGGAGGATGAGGAGGAAGAGGCGGACGCAGAGGAGTCCTCTGACGATGCCGAGAGTACGGACGACGCGGAGGCGGACGAGCCGGAGTATGAGACCGTCTACTACTGGTATCGCGGCGAGCAGGACATCACCGGTCAGGAGCTGCAGGAGGAGCTGCTCAGTGAGCTGACCGGGCTGGACCTGGGGACGCTGAGCGATTACAGCGCGGAGGACTCCTTCCTCGAGACGCGGGCGGACCAGCTGGTCGCGACAGTCCGCGTCACCTACTCCGAGACGGACGACGAGGGAGAGACCTCGGACGCGGACTTTGCCATCCACCTCTTGGAGGAGACCACGACGGGGGAGGACGGCACGCAGAGCACGCAGCTCTACGCCGTCGTGGAGGGCTACGAGGGCTACCTCTGGACGGTGGACGCCGACTCCGTCCAGTGGCTGCGCGCCGTGGCCCAGGACGGATATGAGGGGGCAATGGCGGCGCTGAGCGCCGAAGCCGAGGCGGAGGAGACGGAGGAATAACCGCTCCTCCCCGCATGGAACCGAATCAGAAACCATAAAATGGGCCTGCCGCAGATTTAGAAATCTCGCGGCAGGCCCGCTGCGTGTTACAGTCCCATCGCGTCGGTGATGTTGTCCATCACCTCGCTGACGGCCTTGATCGCCTTGCCGGCGGGAGATTTGCGCATCGACTTGGCCCGGGGCGTGACGGCCATGCTGATGGCCGCGCCCACCGCCACGCCGATGCCCATCCCGCGGAGAAACTGGGTGGTGTTCATGCTGCTGCACCTCCTTTGCGTGCATTGTTCTGCGCGCGGACGGTATCCGCCCGCTGGAGATAGTGTACCCGGATGACAGAAAATGCCCTCTGAGAAATTCCGGGAATTGATTGCGCCCGGGCGTGAATTGCGATATAATGCAAAGTAGATAATTATGCAATGCGTGAGGATAAAGGAGTGTGTAATCATTTGAAGCTGCTCATCAAAAACGGCACGCTGGTCGACCCGGTCGGCGGGATCGGCGGCGTGATGGACTTGCTGGTGGAGGACGGGCGGATCGTCGTCATCGGAAACGGCCTGGACGAGCCGGACGCGCAGGTGCTCGACGCCGCCGGGCTGACCGTCTCGGCTGGCCTGATTGACATGCACGTCCACCTGCGCGACCCTGGCCTGACGGAGAAGGAGGATATCCTCACCGGCTCACTGGCGGCGGCGCACGGCGGCGTGACCTCCATCGCCTGCATGCCCAATACAAAACCGGTGATCGACACGCCGGAGCAGGTGGCCTACGTCCAGGAGCGCGCGGCGCAGAACTGCGGCGTCAACGTCTGGCCGATCGGGGCGCTCTCCCTCGGGCAGCAGGGCCGGGAGATGGCCGATCTGCGCGCGCTGCGCGAGGCGGGCGTGGTGGCCATCTCGGACGACGGCAATCCCGTCATGGACGCCAACCTGATGCGCGACGGGCTGATGCGCGCCAACCGCTACAAGCTGACCATCCTGAGCCACTGCGAGGACGACAATCTGGTCCGCGGCCGCGCGGTGAATGAGGGGCGCGTCTCCCGCCAGCTCGGCCTGCCCGGCCGCCCGGCGATCGCGGAGGACCTGATGGTGATGCGCGACGCGATGCTCGCCGAGGAGACGCGCACGCCGGTACACATCTGCCACGTCTCCACCGCCGGGGCGGTGGGCATCATCCGCCAGTACAAGCGCAAGGGGGTGCAGATCACCTGCGAGACCTGCCCGCAGTATTTCACCCTCACCCACGAGGAGGTGCTGCGCCAGGGGAGCCTCGCCAAGGTCAATCCGCCGCTGCGGGCGACCAAGGACAAGGAGGCCATCCTCAACGGACTGCGCGACGGGACGATCGACTGCATTGTCACCGACCACGCGCCGCACACCGCGGCTGAGAAGGCCCGGCCGCTGACGGAGGCCCCCTCCGGTATGGTCGGGCTGGAGACCTCGCTCGCCCTGGCCCTCACCGGGCTCTACCACACCGGACTGATGTCGCTGTCCGATATCATCCAGAAAATGACCATCAACCCCGCCAAGATTCTGCGCATCCCGCGCGGGAGCCTCTCTCTGGGCGCGGCGGCGGACATCACCATCTTTGACCCGGACGAGCGCTGGACGGTGGACCCGGAGCGGTTTGCCTCCAAGGGGCGCAATACCCCGTTCGGCGGCATGGAGCTGCGGGGCAAGGTGAAGTATACCATCGTCAACGGACGCATCATCTATCAGGACTGCTGAACCGGCAGGATGGAAAGGAGTCAGGCATATGTCTTTTGACACGTTACAGGAAAAAATCCGTGCCATGAAGAACCCCACCGTGGCCGGGCTGGACGCCCGGCTGGACTATGTGCCCTCTCACATCACGCAGAAATATATCGAGGAATACGGCCAGACGCGCAAGGCCGCCGCGGAGGCCATCTACGCCTTCAACTGCGGCCTGATGGACGCCCTGTCCGACATCGTCCCCGCCGTCAAGCCGCAGGCCGCCTACTACGAGAACCTCGGCTGGGAGGGGATGGAGATGCTCGAGCGGACCATCCGGTACGCGAAAAAGAAGGGCTTCTTCGTCATCGCCGACATCAAGCGCGGCGACATCGGCTCCACCGCCGCGGCCTATTCCGAGGGCTGGCTGGGCAAGACCAAGGTGGGCGACGAGCTGCTGCCCGGCTTTGACGCCGACTGCGTCACGCTGAACGGCTACATGGGCTCAGACGCGATCAAGCCTTTCCTCAAGGACGCGGAGGCGGAGGACAAGTGCGTCTTCGCCTTGGTGCGCACCTCCAACCCCTCCGCCATTGAGCTGCAAGACATGGTGGCCGGTGACCGGGTGGTCTACAAGGTGATGGCCGAGCTGGTGGACCGCTGGGGCAAGACCACCAGCGTCGGCCAGTACGGCTATAACCGCGTCGGCGCGGTGACCGGGGCGACCTATCCCTCCGACCTGCGCCAGCTGCGCAAGATGCTGCCGCACACCTTCTTCCTCGTGCCCGGCTACGGCGCGCAGGGCGGCACGGCGGAGGACGTGCACTACGCCTTTGACCGCTACGGCCGCGGGGCCATCGTCAACTCCTCGCGCGGCATCATGTGCGCCTGGAAGAAGACGGGCCACGACGGCGTGGACTACGCCGCCGCCGCCCGTGACGCCGCCCTGGAGATGCGCGAGGCGATCCGCGCGGTGACGCCGATTCTCTGACGCTAACACCACGGATTTGCAGTAGCGCCTGCGGAGCAACGTAACGTCGAGGAGATGCGACCATGGAGAGAGAAGAGAGATTGACCAGCCTACCGGAAGAGGACCGCTCCTTTCAGATGCTCCAGGAGAGCGGGCTGTTTGACATCCGGCCCTGCACCACGGCGCTGGACTTTGAGGATACGCGCCGCTTCCAGAAGTTGCGGCTTGACCCGGGCCAGAGGATGCAGGTCAGCGCCCTGATGCAGCAGCTCCCCACCGCGCTCACTGCTGGGGCAATGACCCAGGTATATACAGTTCGTTTCCCGGAGGGATTGCCGCACACTCTGACCGCCCTGAAACAGGGGGGCTGGGGCAGCATGATTCGTGGAGAAAACGGGCGCTTTCTGGGCTCGGCATCCTTTTACCGGATGACCACGCAGGCCGTGCTGCTGGGAGTATTCTCCGCCATGTCTGCCGCCACAGGACAGTATTTCCTGGCGGAGATCAACAGCAAGATGGAGAAGATACAGCTCAAGCTGGACAAGATACTGGAATTTCTCTACGGAGACAAGAAGGCGGAGCTGTTGGCAGAGCTCAGCTTTATCAAGTACGCTTGCGAGAATTTCCGCTCCATCATGCCGCACGAGGCGCAGCGGCAGGCGACCATCATCAGCCTCCAGGCGTCCAGAAAGGTCGCCATGAAGGACATTGAGTTCTACATGGGCGACTTGGACGCCGCTGCGAATGAGAGCGGGAAGGATTATGCCACCATTAAGGCCCAGACCGATCGGGCGGTTAAGGCTCGAGACTGCCTGTCCCTCTCCGTGCAGCTCTACGCGATGAGCAATCTGCTGGAGATGTACTATGCGGAGAACCATGACCCAGACTATGTGGCATACCTGAGAGGTGATATGTTCGCCTATATCGAAAAGTGCGACAAACGGATGCTCAGCAGCTTCAGTGCGCTCAACGCCCGGATCGAGACCTACCAGCCCAAATGGCAGGAGAAGGACAAGGTGGACAAGGCGGCCCTGCTGGAGAAGACCGGTGTGCTCGTAGAGGCGCTGGGGAGCGGGGAGGAATCTCCCCTGCGTAAGTCGCTGGACGGTGCGCTCTGCGCGGCGACCCAAAAGGCGGACTACTATCTGACCAGGGACGGAAACGTTTACGCGAAACGGTCGTAAGCAACCTATGCTTGTTCGGAAAGGCTCGGTTTCGGGCCTTTTCCCATGAAAGGAACCAGGTGATTTTATGCCTATGACAAAAAATTGCCCCATCGCAGACCTGAAATACCTGACAGGCGACATCGTGTCCATCACGGTGGACGCCGGGGAGATCGCCCGGAGCGCCGGGCCGGGCCAGTTTGTCAACCTCAAGTGCGGGGAGGGCCTGCTGCTGCGCCGTCCCATCTCCATCTGTGACGTGGCGGGGGACCTCCTCACCGTCGTCTTTCAGGTGAAGGGCGAGGGAACGCGGTGGCTCGCCGCGCGCCAGGCGGGCGACGTGCTCGATGTGCTCGGCCCGCTGGGCCACGGCTATGAGATCCCGGACGGCCGCGTGCTGGTCGTGGGCGGCGGCATCGGCGTGCCGCCCATGCTCTACGCCGCCCAATGCTGCCACGGGGCGGACGCCTGCGTCGGCTTTCGCAGCCGGGAGCAGGCCATCCTGCTTGAGGAACTGGGCGCCGTCTGCGGCGAGGTCCGCGTCGCCAGCGACGACGGGAGCATCGGCGCGCACGGCTTTGTAGACGCCCTGGTCCGCCAGGCGCTGGCGGAAAAGCGCTATGACGCCGTCTTCGCCTGCGGGCCGCGGCCGATGCTGCGTAGCGTCGCGCGCGCCGCCGCGGAGGGACACACCGCCTGCTATGTCTCCATGGAGGAACGGATGGGCTGCGGCATCGGCGCCTGCCTTGTCTGCGCGTGCAGCGTGGGCGGGCACCACCGCCATGTGTGCAAGGACGGACCGGTTTTTCGCGCCGAGGAGGTGGACTGGTGATGGGCAAGGTAGATCTGTCGGTGGAGCTGGCGGGCGTGCGGATGAAAAATCCCGTCGTCGTCGCCTCCGGAACCTTTGGCTTTGGCCGCGAGTACAACCAGTTTTATGACATCAGCCAGCTCGGCGGCATCTGCGTGAAGGGGCTCACCCTCCACCCGCGCGAGGGGAACCCGCCCCCGCGCATTGCCGAGACGCCGATGGGGATTTTGAACTCCGTCGGGTTGCAGAACCCCGGCGTGGACGGCTTTATCGCCAACGAGCTGCCCTGGCTGCGATCGCGAATATCTCGGGCAACACCCCGGAGGAGTACGGCGTCATGTGCGAGAAGCTCTCCGCGGCGGGGGTGGACCTGATCGAGGTGAACATCTCCTGCCCCAACGTCAAGGCGGGCGGGATGCAGTACGGCACCGTCCCCGAGATGGCCGCCGAGGTCACGCGCCAGGCCAAGACCCACGCTTCCGTCCCGGTGATGGTCAAACTCTCCCCCAACGTGACCGATATCACCGCCATCGCCCGCGCGGTGGTGGAGGCGGGCGCGGACGCGCTCTCCCTCATCAACACGATTCGCGGGATGCGCATCGACGTGAACACCCGCCGCCCCGTCCTGCGGATGAATACCGGCGGGCTCTCCGGCCCCGCCGTGCTGCCGGTGGCGGTGCGGATGGTCTGGGAGGTCGCCCAGGCGGTGGACGTCCCCCTGCTCGGCATGGGCGGCGTCGCCAAGGGGGAGGACGCGGCCCAGCTCATGCTCGCCGGGGCGAGCGCCGTGGCGGTGGGCACCGCGTGTTTTTCCGACCCCTACGCCCCGCTGCATGTGCGCGACGGACTGGAGGAGATCGCCGCGCGGCAGGGTCTCACCTCCGTGCGCGCGCTGACCGGCGGCGTGCAGCCCTGGTAAAAGAGTCATTTTCCGGGCCATACCCGCGAAAGGGAGCGAAGATACAGACATGACAACCGTTTACATCGTCCGCCACGCGGAGGCGGAGGGAAATATTTACCGCCGCATCCATGGACAGTATAACAGCAACCTGACGGAGAAGGGCCTCCTGCAGGTCGCCGCGCTCGAGGAGCGCTTTCGCCCCATCCACCTCGACGCGGTCTACTCCAGCGACCTGCGCCGCTGCCGGATGACCGCCCGCGCGCTCTATGAGCCCAAGGGCCTTCCCCTGCACCTGAACGCCGGGCTGCGGGAGATGAACATGGGCCGGTGGGAAGACAGGCCCTGGGGCGAGATCGGCCGGCTGCATCCGGAGGGAATTCGGGGCTTTCAGACCTGCTCACGCAGCTTCCGCGCCCCCGGCGGGGAGAGCTACGTCGAGCTGCGCGCCAGGGTGCGGGATACCATCTTCCGCCTCGCCGCCCGGCACGAGGGGCAGACCATCGCCGTGTCCACCCACTACATCGCCCTGCGTGCCGCCCTGTCGGCCTTCTGGGGCTTCGACGTGGAGGAGATTCCCACCCGCGTGCCCATGAGCGACAATACCGCCGTGAGCTGCGTGCAGATCGAGGGGAGAGAGGCGAAGGTCCTCTTCGCCTGCGACAACTCCCACCTGACGGAGGAGCTGTCCACGCTGAACGGCCAGAAGTGGAAGAAGGACGGCAGCATCGCCGCCCCGGAGAGCAACCTCTGGTACCGTCCCTGGGACCCGGAGGGGGAGCGGGAGCTGTATCTCCGCTTCCGGCGGGAGACCTGGGAGCAGGTCCACCCCGGCGTCCCCTTTGACGCCGAGGGCTTTTACCGCGACGCGGCGCGCTGCGCGGCGCAGGACCCCTGGGCGGTGGTCTGCGCGATGCAGGGCGACGCGGTGGCGGGCCTGCTCCAGATGGACCTGGAGCGTTACCGCGAGGAGGGCGCCGGCTTTATCTTCTTTTACTACATGACCCCCCAGGCCCGGGAGCAGGGGCTTGGCATCCAGCTGCTGGGGCAGGCGATCTCCACCTTCCGCCCCCTCGGCCGCACGGCGCTGCGCCTGCGCTGCGCCCCGGACAACGCGCTGGGACTGCCGTTTTACCTGCATCACGGCTTTGCGGACATCGGCACGGCGCAGACTGAGCCGGTGGAGCTGCGCCTGCTGGAAAAGCGCATTGACTGACCGGCTGCCGGAAAAAACGTGACAAATTTCCCCTCCGGGGCAGGAATGTCCCGTCTGTCTGCGTATATAGATAATGCGGACCGCGATTCGAGAGGAGGGACGGCGATGAACGGCAGAGAACGGACCGAGCGGGCGGAGGAGCTGCTGCTCTCCCCCCTGGCCTGCAAGAGCCGCCAGTCGCGCGGCCGGCTGCGGCCGGAGGGGCCCTGCCCGGTGCGCACCTGCTTTCAGCGGGATGTGGACCGGATTGTCCACTGCAAGGCGTTCCGGCGGCTCAAGCGCAAGACGCAGGTCTTCCTCCAGCCGGAGGGGGACCACTACCGCACCCGCATGACCCACACGCTGGAGGTGACGCGGATCGCCCGCACCATCGCCCGCGCGCTCGGACTGAACGAGGACCTGACCGAGGCGGCCGCCCTGGGCCACGACCTGGGGCACACCCCCTTCGGCCACGCCGGGGAGCGGGCGCTCAATGAGGTGATGCCCGGCGGCTTTCGCCACAACGTCCAGTCCCTCCGGGTGGTGGACAAGCTGGAGAAAGAGGGAGACGGGCTGAACCTGACCTATGAGGTCCGGCGCGGCATTCTCTGTCACACCGGCGGCGACCGCGCCGAGACGCTGGAGGGCCGCCTGCTCTGGTACGCCGACCGGATCGCCTACATCAACCACGACATCGAGGACGCCATGCGCGGGGGCATTCTCTACCCGCTGGACATCCCGCTGCACCTGCGCCAGACGCTGGGCTATCGCAAGAGCGAGCGGATCAACACCCTGGTCTGCGACGTGATCGAGGCCAGCCAAGGCAAGGGGGAGATCTGCCAGAGCGAGGAGATCGCCCGCGCGATGGACGAGCTGCGCGACTTCCTGTTTCAGATGGTCTACTGCAACCCACAGGCCAAGGGAGAGGAGAGCAAGGCGGAGGGGATGCTGCTGCGCCTGTTTGAGGCCTACGAGAAGGAGCCGGACCGCCTGCCGGCGGATTTTCAGGAGATCCGCCTGCGCGAGGGGGTGCAGCGCGCCGTGTGCGACTATATCGCCGGTATGACGGATAGCTACGCCGTGGCCAAATACGGAGAATTGTTTGTCCCAAAGGCGTGGACGGTAAAGTGATTTTCCCTGCCGCCCGGATAAGACGGGAGAAAAGGGGCTATCCTATGACAAAATGCGGGAAAGGGGGACGGAATGGCGATTCCTGATACCTTTCTGGAGGAACTCAACGCCCGGACGGACCTGGTTGACCTTGTCTCGGGCTATGTCCACCTGACCAGGAAGGGGAAGAATTACTGGGGCCTGTGTCCCTTCCACAGCGAAAAGACCCCATCCTTTTCCGTCGCGGCGGATAAACAGATGTATTACTGCTTCGGCTGCCACAAGGGCGGCGGCCCGATTCAGTTCGTGATGGAGATGGAGGGGGTCCCCTTTCCGGACGCGGTGGCCCTGCTCGCCCGGCGGGTGGGGATGGAGGTGCCGGAGGAGCGCGGTTCCGGGGAGCTGCGCCGCCGGCGTGAGCGGCTCTACCAGCTCAACCGCGAGGCCGCGCGCTACTTTCACCAGAATCTGCTCGCGCCCGAGGCGCGGCACGCCCTGGGCTATCTCACCGGGCGCGGCCTGTCCCGGCGGACGATCACCAACTTCGGACTCGGTTACGCCCGGGACGAGTGGGACGCCCTCATCCGCGCGATGGGGGAGAAGGGATACGACAAGCGGGACCTGCTCGACGCGGGCCTGGCGGTGAAAAATGACAGGGGAAACATCTACGACCGCTTCCGCGGGCGGGTGATCTTACCCATCATCGACCTGCGGGGCAATGTGATCGGCTTTGGCGGGCGCGTGATGGACGGCAGCACACCGAAGTACCTCAACTCCCCCGACACCATCATCTACAACAAGAGCAAAAACCTCTTTGCCCTCAACCTGGCCCGGAAGTCCAAGCAGGGCCGCATCATCCTCACCGAGGGCTATATGGACACCATCGCGCTGCACCAGGCGGGGTTTGACTGCGCGGTCGCCTCCCTCGGCACCTCGCTGACGGAGGACCACGCGCGGATGCTCGCCCAGCGGACCGGGGAGGTGGTGGTCGCCTACGACAGCGACCGCGCCGGCGTGAACGCCGCCCAGCGGGCGATCCAGCTGCTGGGCAAGACCGGGGTGCGGGTGAAGATTTTGAAGGTCACCGGCGCGAAGGACCCGGACGAGTTCATCAAGACCTACGGCGCGCAGGCCTTTCAAAAGCTGCTTGACGGCTCGGAGAGTCAGGTGGAGTTTCGTCTAGCCCAGGTCCGGGCCAAGTACCATCTGGAGGAGGACGAGGAGCGGGTGGCCTGCATCCAGGAGAGCGCGCAGCTCATCGCGGGCCTTGCCAGCTCCGCCGAGCGGGAGGTCTATGGCCGCCGCGCGGCGCAGGAGCTGAAGATCTCCGCTGAGACGATGCAGCGGGAGATTGCCCGCAGCCAGAAGCGCCGCTTGCGCTGGGAGGAGCGCCAGCAGGCGCGCCGCGTACTCCAGCCGGTCCAACTCAACCAGCCGTCTGAGCGCACGCTGCGCTATGACAATATGCGCTCTGGCAAGGCGGAGGAGGGCGTGATCGCCCTGCTGCTGAACGATCCCTCCCTGTTGGCCGAGACGCGGGGGCTGCGCCCGGAGGACTTCACCGTCCCGCTCTTCGGCCGGGTGTACCGGCTGATCTGGGAGCGGTGGACGGAGGACCGCCCCGTCTCCCTCAACGTGCTCGGGCCGGAGCTGAGCGGCGAGGAGATGAACCACCTGGCCTCCGTCCTGCAGACTCCCATCTCCCAGGCCAACCGAGAGCGCGCCATGGCAGATTACATTGACACCATTCACACCGAGCGCCTGAAGGGCGAGCGCGGCCAAGTGGACGACGCCGCCCTGATGGCTTACAGAGATAAAAAAGGCATGGAGGAACCAAAATGAGCGAAAAGAAATCCACCACCGAGAAGAACAAGGCGAGCAAGGCGCGGATTCCCGACGGCGTGCCCGGGGCGGAAAAGCTCAACGAACTGATCGAGCGGGGCAAGAAAAAGGGCAAGCTCACCGCCATGGAGATGATGGAGCTCGACGGGGTGGAGCTCGACAGCGATACCCTGGACCGTTTCTACGATATCCTGGAGAACCAGGGCATCGAGCTGGTGACCGACGAGGAGCTGCCGGACACCCTTGAGCCGCCGGTGGAGGAGATGGAGGATCTGCCGGAGGAAGAGGTGGTGGACCCCAACACCCTGATGGACAGCTTCGGCATCGACGACCCGGTGCGGATGTACCTCAAGGAGATCGGCAAGGTCCCGCTGCTCACCCCCGACGAGGAGACCGAGCTGGCCCGCGGCATGAGCGCCGGCTATGCCGCGCAGGAGCAGCTCGACGAGCTGGAGGAGAGCGGCGAGGAGATCGCTCCGGAGGTCCGGCAGGAGCTGGAGAAGGCGGTCAAGAAGGGGGAGCGCTGCAAGCAGCGCCTGGCGGAGGCCAACCTCCGTCTGGTCGTCTCCATCGCCAAGCGGTATGTCGGGCGCGGGATGCTCTTCCTTGACCTGATCCAGGAGGGCAACCTCGGACTGATCAAGGCGGTGGAGAAGTTTGACTACACCAAGGGCTACAAGTTCTCCACCTACGCTACCTGGTGGATTCGCCAGGCGATCACCCGCGCGATCGCCGACCAGGCGCGCACGATCCGCATCCCGGTCCACATGGTGGAGACCATCAATAAGGTGATCCGCGTCTCCCGCCAGCTCCTGCAGGAGCTGGGGCACGACCCCTCCCCCGAGGAGATCGCCGCGGAGATGAACATGCCGGTGGACAAGGTGCGCGAGATTTTGAAGATCGCTCAGGAGCCGGTCTCCCTCGAGACGCCCATCGGCGAGGAGGAGGACTCCCACCTCGGCGACTTCATCCCGGACGAGGACGCGAGCGAGCCGTCGGAGGCGGCCTCCTTTACCCTGCTCAAGGAGCAGCTGGTGGAGGTGCTCTACACCCTCACTCCGCGCGAGGAGAAGGTGCTCAAGCTGCGCTTCGGCATCGAGGACGGGCGCACCCGCACGCTTGAGGAGGTGGGCAAACAGTTCCACGTCACCCGCGAGCGTATCCGCCAGATCGAGGCGAAGGCCCTGCGCAAGCTGCGCCACCCCAGCCGTTCCAAGAAGCTGAAAGACTTCTTGAACTGATGAATAGCTTGCTTGCCCGTGCCCCCGCCGTGCGGCGAGGCCCCCATCCTCGTCCTGCCTCAGGGACGGAGGGCGTATGGACAAGCGACGCCGAAAGGAGATCACACGATGGAACGTTCCAAGGTCTACTGCACCGATTTTCGGGTCAAGGTGGGTCAGAGCCTGATTGAAAAGCTCGACCGCCTGATGACCCGGGCCGGTATGGATCAGATCGACTTTGACGGCAAATTTGTCGCCATCAAAATCCACTTCGGAGAGCCGGGCAACCTGGCTTACCTCCGCCCGAACTATGCCAAGGCGGTGGCCGACTACATCAAGGCCCGGGGCGGAAAGCCCTTCCTCACCGACTGCAACACCCTCTATCCCGGCCGCCGGAAGAACGCCCTGGAGCACCTGGAGGCCGCCTGGGAAAACGGCTTCACCCCTCTCTCCGCCGGCTGCCCGGTCATCATCGCCGACGGCCTGAAGGGGACGGACGAGACGCTGGTCCCCATCCCCAACGGCGAGCGGGTGAAGGAGGCGAAGATCGGCCACGCCATCATGGACGCGGACATCATCGTGAGCCTGAACCACTTTAAGGGCCACGAGATGACCGGGTTTGGCGGGGCGCTGAAGAACCTCGGCATGGGCTGCGGCAGCCGCGCCGGCAAGATGGAGCAGCACAACCAGGGCAAGCCCACCGTCCAGGAGGAGAAGTGCCGGGGCTGCAAGCTCTGCGCCCGGCAGTGCGCGCAGGACGCCATCTCCTACGATACCGGCAAGGCCCACATCGACCACGACAAGTGCGTCGGCTGCGGCCGCTGCATCGGCGGGTGCAATTTTGACGCGATTCACAACACGCACGGCGTGTCCGCCGCCGACCTGAACTGCAAGATGGCGGAGTACGCCCTCGCCGTCTGCCACGGCCGGCCCAACTTCCACATCAATCTGGTCATGGACATCTCGCCCAACTGCGACTGCCATGGCGAGAACGACGCGCCCATTTTGCCCGATGTCGGCATGTTTGCCTCCTTTGACCCGGTGGCGCTTGACCAGGCCTGCGCGGACGCCTGCCTCCGGCAGGAGCCGATGCCCAACTCCCAGCTCTCGGATAACCTGAACAAACCGGGCTTTCACGATCACCATGACCACTTTAAGAACTCCACCCCGGAGTCGGAGTGGAAGTCCTGCCTGGAGCACGCCGAGAAGATCGGCCTCGGCAGCCGGGAGTACGAGCTGACGTTCGTCCGCTGAGGCACATTTTCCTGACAAGCCGCAATGTCCCCGTGCATATACATAGGATGCAGGGGGCGTATCTCAAAGCGAAATCCCCCCTGCCCGTAATCTGAGCAGGGGGGATTTGTCATGAAGTTTCGTCCGGACCGGGAGCTGCTGCTCTGTTTCTTCCTCGCGACCGCCGCGGGGATGGGGCTGCACTTTCTCTTCGACCTCTGGCCCAGTCTGCTGACCGAGTTTATCTCTCCGGTCAACGAGAGTCTGTGGGAGCACGTCAAGCTGATTTTCTGGCCGTGCCTGTTGGCCGGAGCCTGGCTCACCGGGCGCGGGAAGTGGCGCGCCGGGCCCTGGCTTGGAAGCCTGCTGCTCGTCTGCGCGCTGCTGCTGGGCGCCGGGTGGCTACTCCACCGCACCCTGGGGACGGACGCGCTGGCTCTGGACGTATCGCTCTATCTGCTGCTGATGGGCCTGGCATTTTTCCTGCCGGCAGTGCTGCCGGTGCCGGAGCGGTGGACCGGGACGCTGGCGGCGGGCGTCATCATTTTGGGCGGACTGATTGTCTGCTGGACCATTCAGCCGCCCAACGCAGCGCTGTTTCATGATATGACGCTGACGGACGCCTTTTTGCGCCTGCCGTGCTAGGCTGTGCCTATATCTCCGACGTGCCGATGTGCTCCTTCAGCCGGTCAAAGGTGACGGAGCTGATGTCATGCTCAATCCGGCAGGCGTCCTCCGTCGCGATCTCCTCCGGTACGCCGAGGGAGATAAGCCAGCGGCTGATGAGCACGTGCCGCTCGTACATCCGCTCGGCGATCTCCTGGCCGGCCAGGGTGAGGGAGAGCAGGCCGTCCCGGTCCATCGTGATGTATCCGTTTTCCCGCAGCAGGCTGACGGCCCGGCTGACGCTGGGCTTGGAGAAGTCCAGCTTGTGGGCCACGTCGATGGAGCGGACGGAGCCCTTCTCCAGCTGGATCATCAATATCGCCTCCAGATAGTTCTCTGCGGACTCATGAATTTGCATGAAATCACCTCTTAACTCGTAAACGGTGGGAAATAGGAAAGTTTTTTTCGGTGGATTAGTGATAGCTTACCACAAACGGAGGCGACTTGCAAGGATAAAATCCGCCCCCGCCCGGTCGAATCACGTCGAACGAAAAAACGGCGCTTTCCGCCCGGATGCGTTGCGGCGGCAGGAAAAAGATGTTATATTCAGTACAGAAACCCCCGCCCGGGCCGGGCGGGGCAGAGGAGGACGGTGCTTGTGGAGGAGATCAGCGTCCTGCTGGCGGAGCCGGACGAGCGGCTGCGGGAGGCGTGGACGGCGGGCTTTCGCCTGCTCGGCGGCCTGCGGGTGACCGGGGCGGCCGGGCGGGAGGAGGAGGTGCTCCCGCTGCTGCATACCGGCGGCGCGCAGGTGCTGATTTTGGAGCCGCTGCTCGGACCGGGGGACGGGCTGTCCCTTCTGGAGCAGGTGCGCGGCGCGTGCGGGCCGCAGCTGGGGATTCTGGTCTGCACCGCCTCGGCGCGGCCGGCCCTGCTGGCACGCGCGCGCCGCCTGGGCGCCGACGGCGCGCTGACCAAGCCGGTGGATTTGTTTACCCTGGCGGCCCGGGTGCGGATGGTCTGCCAGGCGCGCCGGGGTCATGCGGAATGGGAAAGTTTTTTGCATGCACGGGCATCGCTCCTGCTCCGCGAGCAGGGGATCGCGCCCCGCGGGAAGGGCCGCGCCCTGCTGCTCGAGGCGCTCTGCCTGGCGGCGCGGGAGCCGGAGGTGCTGCGCGAACCCGCGGCTGTGCTCTGCGGCCGTCTGTCCGCGCGTTGCGGCGTGCCGGCGGAGAGCGCGGCGCGGGATATGCGCGAGGCGATCCGCCGGGCCTGGGCGGAGGGCGGGCGTCCCGCCCAACGGCAGTATTTTCCCTGGCAGCGGCGCCTGGGGCGCTGCCCGACCACGGCGGAATTTCTCACGGTGCTCTCTGAGCGCCTGCGCCGCCCGCTGCCGGACTGAGCCGCCGTGCCGGGTGAAGAAGCTCTTGCAATAGAGCGGAAAATAGGATAAAATAGAGCCGTAGAACACCGCTTCGGCGCGCTTGCCGGAGAAGAACGGGATATGGAGGCTATGAATTATGATTACTGCAGGCGATTTCCGCAACGGCGTCACCTTTGAGTACGAGGGCAAGGTCATGCAGGTGGTGGAGTTCCAGCACGTCAAGCCCGGCAAGGGGGCTGCGTTTGTCCGCACCAAGATGAAGAACGTGATCACCGGCGCGGTCACCGAGACCTCGTTTAACCCCTCGGCGAAGTTTGAGTCGGCCTATATCGAGCGCCGCGTGATGGAGTACAGCTACTCCGACGGCGACCTGTATTACTTTATGGACACGGAGACCTACGACATGGTGCCGCTCAACCGCGACCAGCTGGGCGACGCGTTCCGCTTTGTCAAGGAGAATACCGAGTGCAAGGTCCTGTCCTACAAGGGCAATATCTTCGGCATTGAGCCGCCCAACTTTATGGACCTCGAGGTCACTGAGACCGAGCCGGGCATCCGCGGC
>DGYMR06203__coassemble_1114_pt1 | contig 19236 bp, 16 predicted proteins | sample DGYMR06203__metabat2_low_PE_036 | metagenome-assembled genome bin DGYMR06203 | reverse complement strand
GGGCGGCGCCGACGACTATCTCGCCAAGCCCTTCGCCATGCCAGAGCTGCTGGCCCGGGTCGCTGTGCTGGTGCGGCACGGGCCGCGGCAGGCCGCGCACACCTGTTCGGTCTACGACCTCACGCTGGACCCGGATGCTCTGCTGCTGTCCGGTCCAAACGGGAGCTGCTCGCTCACGCCGCGGGAGCGGGACATGTTCCTGCTCCTGTTTCAGCGCGCCGGGGAGGTGGTTCCGCGAGAGCTGTTTTTCGGCAACGTCTGGGGGGTAGACGCTGAGGTGGGTGAGTCCTCTCTGGATACCTATGTCTATTTCCTCCGGCGCCGCCTGCGCTCGGTGGGAACCTCCGCCCGCCTGACCACGCGTCGGGGGGTCGGCTATTGTCTGGAGGTGACAGGATGATCTCTGCCCTGCGCCGGCGGCTGGCGCTCACCTTCGGGCTGTTGACCAGCCTGGTGCTGGTGAGTATGCTGGCTATCACCTGTTATCTGTCTCGCTCGGAATATTTGATGAGCCAGGAGGCACTCTATCAGACACAGCTGCAGACCATCACCAGTCAACTGCAGCAGTCCAGCTCGCTGAACGACAGCTGGCTCAACCAGATCTCGCGAGATCAAAACGCCTTTTTTTACGTCGAATGGGACGATGTGCCGCTGCATTTCTCCTCCATCAGCACCCGCTCCTATGAGCGCACAGCCCTGCTGGAGGCACTGCATCAGGCCTCAGCCCGTCTGGAGATCGCCCGCGGCAGCGCCGGTGAGGCGACCATCTCCCTGACTGCGGCGGGACGGCAGTATCAGGCCACCATCTGCGCCACGTCTGACTATCTGCTCTACTATTGCCAGGACCGGTCAGGGCAGTCCGCCCATCTGGCTGAGATGGCGCGAACCTATCTGCTTCTGGGTGTGATCGGCGTGTCGGCGCTGCTGGCAGTGAGCTGGCTTCTCTCCCGGCTGGCTACGCGCCCCACTGCCGAGGCTGTGCGCGAACAGCAGGAGTTCGTAGCCGCCGCCAGTCACGAGCTGCGCGGCCCGCTCACCGTGATCCGTGCCAGCCTCTATACCCTGCGCCAGTCCGTGCCGGAGGAGACGGGGCTGCGTCAGCTCGACCTGGCTGACCAGGAGGCAGAGCGGATGGGCCGTCTCATCTCTGACCTGCTTACGCTGGCCGGAGAGGGATCCGCGCGCTGGTCTCTGCAGCCCCAGGCGGTGGAACTGGAGACGGTGTGTATCCGGCTCTATGAGCTCTTTCTCCCCTCGGCAGCCGGGAGCGGGCATCCTCTGCGTCTTCTGCTGCCGGAGGAGCCGCTGCCCGTCATCCAGTCAGACCAGGAGCGGCTGGTACAGTTGCTGTCCGTCCTGCTGTCCAATGCCGTGGACCATACGCCGGATGGGACCCCGGTGGAACTGCAGGCGCAACGGAAAGGAGCACATGTGCTGCTGTCTGTCATCGACCACGGCCCCGGCATCCCGGACAGCGAGAAGGAGGCAGTTTTCCGCCGGTTTTACCGTGCCGACCGCAGCCGGACAGATAAACGGCACTTCGGACTCGGCTTAGCGATCGCCAGCGAGCTGGCAAGCCTGCTCGGCGGACAGCTGACACTGACCGACACGCCCGGCGGAGGAGCGACCTTCTCTCTCCGGCTCTCTGTGGGAAAAACAAGGGCTAAGGCGGTCTCCGCGCAGAAGAGGCGCCCCCTCTTCCCCGGCACTGGCAAAACCCCGTAGTTCTGTACCCCCGGATGGGTGGCACGAAAACGAATGATACACTTTTCTGACGCTTACACGCTCGAACAGCCTCACCAGATAAGGTTATTCGCCCGGCATCGTACTAGAACAGTAACAAGCAGAGATGTATTCGAAAATTTCGCTTGCCTAAAGCGAATGTATTTTAAGAATGTGTTTAAACGAGATCTGTTGAGTCGGATTACCATGTCAGGCTTTAAGCCTCTTATCTGCTCTTCCTCGCAGGGCTGCGCGGACTGCGCCGCGACAGCTGACGGGAAGCGCGCAATTCGCCCCCGGCGCAGGAAGAGAATCCTGCGCCGGGGGCGCTCATCTGTCTTTCCACTGTGCTCTGCAATCCACAGCCGTGTGGATTGCAGGCGCTGTCTTATTTCAGATTCCAGGTGAGGTCATTGAGGAAGAGCTCCCGCTCCAGCTTCTCCGGCATAGTGTCCTTCGAGATATGGACGAACTCAATGTTCATCATGCGCGCCAGTCGCGCGTCTGCTCCGCCGTCACGTCGTAGCTGAGCACGGTGTGGTGCGCGCTGCCGGCGGTGATCCAGCACTCGACGCCGATGGTGAGGCTGGGCTCAGCCCGCCACATGACGCGCGCGACCGGAAGGTTTGGCATCGGCAGGATGGGCTTGACGCAGTGGATGTCCTGATCGCAGGCGGCCACCCATGTCGATCAGGCTGGCGACGATAGCATCGCCCTCGCGGCCACCGTCTCGAGCACCTCCGGCCCGTAGAGGAGCTGGCTGCCCACGACAAACCAGAATTCATAATCTCTCAGCATACTGGCCTCCATTTGGCTTCCCAATTACAGGGTCTCTACCGCGGCGCGCTCAGCCATCAGGCCGCGCTTGTACTGGGCCAGCCAGACATCAAAGCCCGCCACGTCCGCCGCCTCCGGCCGGAGCGTCGTCCCGGCAACGCCGGCGAAGACGCGGTCCGTCAGATAATCTTCCAGGCTCTCGCCCTCACCCCTGCGCACGGCATAGGCCGCCAATAGCGCCATCCCGTACGGGCCGCCCTCGCCCGCCGTCTCCATACAGGTCACCGGGGCATTGCATGCCGCCGCCATGTACTTCTGTCCCACCACCGGCGTCTTAAACAGGCCGCCGTGGCCGGTCAGGCTGTCAATGGCCACCTGCTCGCCCGCGAGGATGTCCATTCCAATCTTCAGCGTGGCCATCGTGGAATAGAGCTGCGCACGCAGGAAATTGGCCAGTGTAAAACGGCTGTCCGGACGGCGGACCACCATCGGGCGCCCCTCGTCCAGGTGGGTCACTCCCTCGCCCGCGAGGTAGTTGTACACCAGCACGCCGCCGCAGTCCGCGTCCCCCTCCAGGCTCTTCTGATAGAGCTTGGTAAAGAGGTCCCCGGTGGAGGGCGCGGCTCCGTACAGGGACGCCGTCTCCCCCATCACTTTTACCCAGGCGTTCATATCGTTTGTGCAGTTGTTGCAGTGTACCATCGCCACTGGCTTGCCGGTCGGGGTAGTCACCAGGTCGATCTCCTCGTAGACGCGTGAGAGCTGGCGCTCAAGCACCACCATGGAGAAGATGGAGGTCCCGGCGCTGACGTTGCCGGTGCGCGGGGCGACGGCGTTGGTCGCCGTCATACCGGTTCCCGCGTCTCCCTCCGGCGGGCAGAGCGGAATTCCCGCCGCGAGCTGTCCGCCCAGCAGGGCGGAACCGGACGCCATCAGGCTGCCCGCCGCGTCTCCCGCCAGCAAGACCCGGGGCAGGATCTCCCGAATCGTCCAGGTATAGCCCCGCTCGGCCACAAGGGTGTCAAATTGCTCCAACATAGAGGCGTTATAATCCAGCGCTTCGCTGTCAATCGGGAACATGCCAGATGCCTCGCCGATGCCGAGGGCGTTCTCACCGGTGAGCATGTAGTGGACGTACCCGGCCAGCGTGGTGATGTGGGCGATGCGGCCGACGTGCTCCTCCCCGTTGAGCATCGCCTGATAGAGATGGGCGATGCTCCAGCGCTGCGGGATATTGAAGCCAAAGCGCTCGGTCAGCTCCGCCGCCGCCGCGCCGGTGATGGTGTTCTGCCAGGTGCGGAAGGGGGTGAGCAGATTCCAATCTGCGTCGAAGGCCAGATAGCCATGCATCATGCCCGAGACCCCCATCGCGGCGATCTCCGCGCCCGCCGGGAGCGCCGCCTTCATCGCGGCGAGCGCGGCGTTCAGGCCGGACCAGACCTCCTCAAGGTCATAGGTCCAGATACCGTTTTCATACCGGCTTGCCCAAGTGTAGTCCCCGCTCGCCACGGGGCTGTGGCAGGCGTCGATTGCCACAGCCTTGATGCGCGTCGAACCGAACTCGATTCCCAAGAAGATCTGTCCGTTGGCGGTCTGGTCATGAATAGGCATAGTGATCCGTCCTCCTCACTGAATCTGCATGGCTGATTGGTTTATTCCCGTGATCTCGAATGGTGCTGCTAAAAGTGATGCTGTCAAAATTAGTATAACGGAATGCGTGGAATCTGGCAACCAAAACCATCCACCCACACAGATTTTAAGCGCCCGGTAGGTCAAACGGCAAAATCCCCTCTCCGCAGCCATCCGGCCATTCCGGAGAGGAGAACATCGCCGCTGCCATCGGGCAGCCTATTCAGAGGATGCCTTACACTCCTGTGACGGATGCAGCCCCCTGTCCCTTTTCAGGCAGACGCCGCAGAAACCGCAGCAGCATCACGCCGGCAACCGCCGCCATGACCAGCTCCGCCACCGCCTGCGCAAACGGCAGCCCATAGAGCGGGAAGAGGAAGTTGAGCAGATACAGCAGCGGGATCTCCAGCGCGGCCTTGCGCAGGATGGCCAGGATGAGCGACTCCTTGCCCATACCCACCGCCTGAAAGACGCCGACGCAGAGGAAGTCAAGCGCCAGGAAGGGCTGCGCCAGGCAGAAGCCCTTCAAAAACTGCGCGCCGTAGGCGACCGTCTCACTGTCACCGATGAACATCCCCACCAACGGCCCGGAGGCTGCAAACATGACCACAGTGGAGAGCACCATGAGGACCTCGATAATCTTGGCCGAGAAGGACAGCCCGGCGCGCAGCCGGCCGCTGTTGCCGGAGGAGTAATTGTAGCTGATGAGCGGCATGACACCCTGGGAAAAGCCCATGGCAATATACATCGGGACCATGTTGATCTTCACGCAGATCCCCATCGCCGCCAGCGCCGTGGTGGCATAGCCCGCGGCCAGGTTGTTGAGCACCGTGCTGCCGATGACGTTGAGCAGATTCTGAATCGCCGCCGGGACGCCGACCGAGCAGACGCCGGTGACAATCTGACGGCGGACGGTGAGCCAGCGGGGCGAGATGCTCACGCAGGTATTCCCGCGTTTGACGAGCAGATAGATCAGAAAATAACCCAGCGCGAACATATTGGACAGGCAGGTCGCCAGTCCTGCGCCCTCCGCCCCCATGTCAAAGCCCCAGGGCAAGATAAAGATGGGGTCCAGCACGATATTGAGCAGGCAGCCGCTCATCGTGCCGATGCTCGCATGCAGCGCGGCGCCCTCCGAGCGGATCAGATAGGCCATCACGACGTTCAGGATGGAGGGAATCGCGCCGATGGTGACCGTCCAGAACAGGTAGGCGTCCGTGCCCGCGCTCGTCGTCGCGTCCGCCCCCAGAAGCGTCAGCAGCGGCGCGCGGAAGACCGCGCAGAGCAGAGAGAACAGGCCGCCGGAGATCAGTGAGCCATAAAACCCAAAGGCGGAGCAGCGATACACCGTCTCCAGATCCTTGCGCCCCATCGCCCGGCTCATCATGCTCGAGCTGCCGACGCCGAAGAGGTTGTTCACCGCGTTGAACGCCAGCAGCACCGGGGCCGCCAACGTGACCGCGCCGGTCTCGGCCGGGTCGTTGAGCAGGCCGACAAAATAGGTGTCCGCCATATTGTAGAGCACCATGACCAGCGAGCTGAGGATAGTGGGCACACAGAGCGCCGCCACCGCGCTCGGGATCGGCTGAGATTCAAACAGGTGTTCGCGCTCAATCGCCGCCATTGGGATCGCCTTCCTTTTTCAGGCAAAAATGGCGTCCCCCTCTCGCCGGGAGACGCCGCAGCCGGTTTTCTTACCTTTATCATACTATAATGCGCGAAAAAACGCAAGTGCCATTGGAACCGCGCACACCCGCGCGGGCAACAGAGCTGCCCCGGCCGGAACTGACAGCTCCGGTCGGGGCAAAGGACGGCTCACTCTACCGTCACGCTCTTGGCGAGATTGCGCGGCTTGTCGATGTCACAGCCACGCATGAGCGCGACATAATAGGCGAACAGCTGCAGCGGAACCACCGACAGCGTGGGCAGCAGCAGCGCATCGGTGTCCGGAATGACGATCAGGGCATCGGCGTGCTTGGCCATCTCCTCCGCCTTGGCGCGGGTGGTCAGGCCGAGCACCCGTGCGCCGCGGGACCGGACCTCGACGACGTTGCTCACGTCCTTGTCAAACAGCGGGGCATAGGTCGCCAGCGCCACCACCAGTGTCCCGTCCTCGATCAGGGAGATGGTACCGTGTTTCAGCTCCCCGGCGGCATATGCCTCGGAGTGGATGTAGGAGATCTCCTTGAGCTTGAGCGAGCCCTCCAGCCCCATGGCATAGTCCAGATTGCGGCCCATGAAAAAGATGGACTCGTGGTTGAAGTATTGGGAGGCAAAATACTGAATCCGCTCCGTATCGCGCAGAATCTCCTCCATTTTGCCCGGCAGACGCCCCATCTCCGCCAGCAGCTCCGCCTCCCGCTCCGGCGTGATCCGGTCCAGGATCCTGGCGTACCAGAGGCCGAAGAGGGTGAGCACCGCCAGCTGCGTGGTATAGGCCTTAGTCGTCGCCACGGCGATCTCCGGCCCGGCCCAGGTGTAGAGGACGCTGTCAGCCTCCTTGGCAATGGAGCTGCCCACGACGTTGACGATGGCGAGCGTCCGGGCGCCCAGGCGCTTGGCCTCCCGCAGGGCGGCCATGGTGTCCAGCGTCTCGCCCGACTGGCTGATGACGATGACCAGGGAGTTCTCGTCCACCAGTGGCTCGGAATAGCGGAATTCCGAGGCGAGCGCCACCTCCACCGGCTTGCGCAGCAGCCGCTCGAGCAGATATTTTCCGACTACGCCGACGTGATAGGAGGAGCCGCAGGCCACGATATACAGCCGCGAGAGCCGGCGCAGGAAGTCGGGCTCCAGCGTCAGGTTCTCCAGCACCACCCTGCCGTTCTGGATCCGCGGGGAGACCGCCTTGCGCAGCGCCTCCGGCTGCTCCATGATCTCCTTGAACATAAAGTGCTCGTAGCCGCCCTTCTCCGCGTCCGAGATGTCCCAGTCCACCGTGGTGCGCTCCTTCTCCACCGGCTGCAGGAGGGAGTCGTAGACCTGGATGCCGTCGCGCGTGAGGATGGCGAGCTCGCCGTCCTCCATATAGCTCACCGTCTTGGTGTATTTGATCAGCGCGGTCACATCGCTGGCGAGAAAGCTGCACCCCTCGCCGTAGCCGAGCACGAGCGGGCTGTCCTTCCGGACGGCGATGAGCTGGTCCGGGTGGTCGGCGCAGAGGATACCGAGGGCATAAGAGCCCTCGATCCGGTGCAGCACCTTAAAGGTCGCCTCCACCAGGTCGTCCTCGTAGTAGTACTCCAGCAGCTGGGCCACCACCTCTGTGTCCGTGTCCGAGTGGAAGACCATGCCCTTGCCCTGCAGATACTCCTTGATCTCCATGTAATTTTCGATGATGCCGTTGTGCACCACCGCGATGCGGCCGGAGTCGCTCAGGTGGGGGTGGGAGTTGGTATCCGACGGCTCGCCGTGGGTGGCCCAGCGGGTGTGCCCCACCCCGGCCGTACCGGCGAGCTTCGCCCCGCCGTCCACCAGCTCAGAGAGCACATGCAGGCGGCCCTTTGCCTTGGCCAGCTGCAGGCCGCGCGCGCTGTCATAGACCGCGAGGCCCGCCGAGTCATACCCGCGGTATTCCAGCCGCTGCAGGCCGTCAAGCAGGATAGGCGCCGCCTGCTGTGCGCCGATAAAACCGACAATTCCGCACATAGAAGATTCCTCCAAATTTAAGCCTTGACCGAGAAAGAGCAGGGAAACAGCCTCCCGCTGCCCCCCTGCTCTTCACCTTTGAACGGGTCAGGTGGTGGTTTACTTGGTGCCGAAGATGCGGTCTCCGGCGTCCCCCAGTCCGGGGACGATATAGCCGTGCTCGTTGAGCCGCTCATCCACCGCGGCGACATAGATATCCACGTCCGGGTGCTCGCGCTGCATCCGCTCAATTCCCTCCGGCGCGGCCAGGATATTCATCATCCTGATATGCCGGCAGCCGTAGCCCTTGAGGAACTGGGCCGCCGCGCTGGCAGAGCCGCCGGTGGCGAGCATGGGATCGATGATAATCGCCTCGCGCTCAGAGATATCAGGCGGCATCTTGCAGTAGTACTCTACAGGGGCAAAGGTGTCCGGGTCGCGGTAGAGGCCGATGTGGCCCACCTTGGCCGACGGCAGCATGGACAGCATCCCGTCCACCATGCCGAGTCCGGCGCGCAGGATGGGGACGATGGCCACCTTTTTGCCCGCCAGCGTCTTACAGTGCGCAATGCCCAGCGGGGTCTTGACCTCCACCTCGCGGGTGGGCATGTCGCGCGTGGCCTCATAGCACATCAGCGCGGCGATCTCGCTGGTGACGGCGCGAAACTCGCGCGTACCCGTCCGCTCATCGCGCAGGATGGCCAGCTTATGGTGAATCAGCGGATGGTCTAAAATATGGACCGTGTTGCTCATGTTTGAACTCCCCTTTCAGACTGGGCGGCCCTGCCGGGCCAGGCGCTCCCGCTCGGCCTGCGAGAGACGGATATACTGCGCGCGCAGTCCAGCCGCGTCGGTGCACCGGCCGGCGCGGGCCGTCTCCAGCGCGGCGCGGGCCACGCCCCAGGCGGTTTGGAAACGCAAATGCGGCGGCGCCAGCTCCAGGCGCGCCCCGCGTCCTATGCCGTCATTATAGCACAGCTCCGCCCCGTCTCCAACTACTATTTGATCCGTTTTTTCGCCCAACTCGAAAAACAGCTCCTCCAACGAGATCGCCCGGTCCGGGCACAGGCGTGTGAGCCGCGCCCCGTCGGAGGAAAAGCGGGCGTTGTAGACCTGTCCCCGCCGCGCATCCATCGCGCAGAGGATCTCCCCCCGCCGGTGCGCCACCTGCCAGGCCATCGCCTCGAGGGTGGAGACCCCGCAGCACGGCTTCTCCAGCGCCCAGGCCAGGCCCTTTGCGGTCGCCAGGCCGATGCGCAGTCCGGTGAACGAGCCCGGCCCGGCCGCACAGGCGATCAGGTCCACCTCGGAGGCCTCCATGCCGCAGTGCGCGAGCAGGTCGCGGCACAGCGGCATCAGCGTCTGGCTGTGGGTCAGGCCGCTATTCTGATAGCTCTGCGCCACCAGGAACTCGTCGCGGCAGAGACAGACGGAGACCGACTTCGCGCTCGTCTCCAGCGCCAGAATATTCACAGCCCTTCCACCCCCGAAATGGTGATCTCCCGCTCCTCTTCCCCCGCGCCGCGGCGCAGGTCGACGCGGATGGTGTCCTGCCCCCGAAAGAGCTCCTCCGCCACCTCGCTCCACTCGACGGCGCACACGCCGCCGCGGGCCAGGTAATCCTCCCAGCCGATATCATAGAGCTCGTCGGCGCCGGAGAGCCGGTAGAGGTCAAAGTGAAACAGCGGCAGGCGGCCGCCGGTGTGTTCATCCACGATCGTGAAGGTGGGCGAGGTCACCCGCCCGGGAATGTCCAGTCCCCGCGCCAGGCCGCGCGTGAAAGCGGTCTTCCCCGCCCCCAGATCACCGGTGTAGGCGATCACCGCGCCCGGAGCCACCAGGCGGCCCAGCCGCTCGCCCAACGCCTCCGTCCCGGCGGGGGATTGGGTGTGATAGGTCATATTCGCCGCCCCTTTCTCCGATGCGCTGTCTTGGAATAGGGGGAGTATAGCACATTCTTTCCTTTTATGCAAGAATCTGCCCCACAGTACGGGGTCAGACGGAATGCTCCTCCAGCAGCCGGTACCGCTCCGGCGGCAGGACACCCTTCAGCGTCTGCATCGCCAGCGGGTACTGATTTTCATAATGGGAAAAGGTGTCTCTGGTCTGCAGCCGGAATCCCTGGCGGATATACAGCACAATCGCCTTATGGCTCCACGGCTGGGTATGGACATAGACCGGCAGCTCTCCCAGAGACTGGAACAGCTCCATCGTCCTCTGGCACAGGGCTTTTCCGAGCCCTCTGCCCTGAAAGGCAGGGGCGACCACCAGCCAGTGCAACGACGCCACCGTCCCCTCTGCCCTGAAAGGCAGGGGCGACCACCAGCCAGTGCAACGACGCCACCGTCCCCTCTCCCCGTCTGTCACGCCACGCGATGCAGGCACCGACGATCTGTCCCCGCGCATCGGCCACGAAGACGCACCGTTTTCGAAGCTCTTCCACGTCTGCGCAATAGGTGGCAAGGAAATAGTCCTCCGCCTCCTGCGGCGTGTCAAAATCTCCGATCTCATACTCCATGGCCGCCCACGCCTTCTCCGCCCCCGGCTCATAGGCCTTCCAATGAAAGCCGGGCGGCAGGACAATCTCAGACGGGACATAGCGCTCACACTTCATAATCACATTGTAAAACGGAATACTCCTGTCCAGCATTTTCTCTTCTCCTCTCTCCACGTTATATCTCGCTGCCGCTTCGATCTGGCTTTCCGGAAACACTTACTCCACCGTCTTGAGTGATTCCACCATGTCAATCTTCCGGAGCCGGCGGCCGCCGACCAGGTTGACGATGAAGGCAAATGCGAGCGTCATGGCCACCGAGATGAGATAGCTGGACAGATGGGCCGAGCGGCCGAACATGACCAGGTCCACCTCCACAGTGGTGATGAGATAGCTGTGGAACCACTTGCCCACCAGCACGCCAAGGGCCATACCGATAAAGGTGAGCACCAGATTCTCCCGGAACACGTAGTCGCGCAGCTCCTTCTCCCGGAAGCCGAGCACCTTGAGGGTGGCCAGCTCGCGCAAGCGCTCGGTGATATTGATGCTCGAGAGGTTGAGCAGCACCACAAAGGCGAGCGCGCCGGCGGCGCTGATGATGATGACCACCGCCGGATAGACGCCGTTGAGCTGGCTGCGGACCATCTCCTCCGTCTCCTCCATGTAGTACACGCCGCTGACGGCATCGAGCTGGAGCAGACGGCTGCCGATGCCCTCCCAGTCGGCGTCCGGCTGGTAGGACAGGAGAATCTGCTCCTCCTCGGGCGCGTGACCGAAGGCGGCCTCATAGCACTGATCGGTCATGTACAGGTAGTGCTGGATGTAGTTTTCCACAATGCCGGTGATCTCAATCTCTGCGCGCTCGTCTCCCGAGACGACGGTCACCGTGTCCCCGACGCCGAGCTCCAGCAGCTCGGCAGTCTTCTCCGAGATCAGCGCGCCGTCTGTCTGCATCTCCACCGGCTCCAGCGTGAGCCGGTCGTGGAAGTCAAGGAAACCATCCAAATCATCCGGCTGCTCCACCGACATCAGGTTGCTGTCGAGGGAGTAGGACGGGCTCTCCAACGTGACGGTGGTGAGATAGACGGAGGTATAGCCGTCCAACGCACTCTCCCCCGCCAGCTCCGTCTCCAGCGCGGCACGCTCGTCCTCCGAGCAGCCGCTGTCGGTGTAGACGATGGCGGAATAGAGCGTGATCCGGTCAAACTGGAGGTCGAGCACGTCCATAATGGAGTCGTGCAAGCCAAAGCCGGTGATAATCAGGCCGGTGCAGCCGGCGATGCCGATCACCGTCATCCAGAACCGCTTCTGGTAGCGGAACAGGTTGCGCGCGGTAACCTTATGGCTGAAGGACATCCGCTTCCAGAGGAAGGGCAGGTGCTCCAGCCAGACCCGCTTGCCGGGGTCGGGCGCCTTGGGGCGCATGAGCGAGGCCGGCGTAGCGCGCAGCGCGGCCAGTGCTGCCGCCAGCACCGCGATGGTGCAGCAGCCCACCGCCGCGATCACGCAGATCGCCGCCATCCCCCAGTCCACCGTCAGCACGACGCCGGGGTAGTCATACATCACCTTCCAGCAGGTGACGATCACCCAGGGCAGGAAGGTGCCCCCCAGCACCAGGCCGATCACGCTGCCGGTGAGCGAGGCGATCAGCCCATAGCCGACATACTTGCGGGCGATGTCCATGCGGGAGTAACCCAGCGCCTTGAGGCCGCCGATCTGAACACGCTGCTCCTCCACCATGCGCGTCATGGTGGTCAGGCAGACCAGCGCCGCTACCAGGAAGAATACTGTCGGGAAGACGGTGGCCAGCCGGTCCATCCGCTCCGCGTCCTGCTGATAGCTGGCAAAGCCGGTATTGCTCGTCCGGTCGAGGACGTACCACTCGTCCGGCTCGATCTCATCCACCTCCCGCTGGGCGTCCTCAATCTCGGCGCGGGCGTCGGCCAGCTCCTGCTGGGCCTCCGCCTCGCCGTCATAGTACTCCGCCAGGCCGTCCTCGTACTCCGCCTGTCCGTCCGTCAGCTCGGTGAAGGCATCGTCCAGCTCGCGCTCACCGTCGGCCAGCTCGTCGCGGGCCTCTTCCAGCGCGTCCAGGCCGTCATAGTACTCCGCCCAGCCGTCGTCCAGCTCGGTGCGGCCGGCCTCCAGCTCCGCCTTGGCGTCCGCAAGCTGGGACTCCGTCGCGTCCAGAAGCTCCTTCGACCCGTCCAGCTCGGCCTGCGCCGCCTCCAGCTGGCTGCGGCCGGAGGCCAGCTCCGCCTCGTTGGCCTCCAGCAGGTCCCGCGTCGCGTCCAGCTCGGCACGGCCGGCCGCCAGCTCCGTCTGCGCCGCGTCCAGCTGCTCCCGCGTCGCCGCCAATGTCGCCGCGCTCTCGTCCAGCTGCTCCCGCGTCGCCGCCAGCATCGCCTGGGTGGTGTCCAGCGTCGCGCGCGCCTCTTCCAGCGCCGCCTTCTGCGGGGAGAGCGCCTCCTCTCGAGCGCTGAGCGCGGCCTGCTCTTCAGCCAGCTCCGAGGCGCGCGTCTCCAGCTCCGTCCTCTGGTCCTCCAGCTCCGTCCGGAGCGCGTCGAGCCGTCTCTCCTCTTCTCCTAGCTCGGCGGCGATCTCTTCCTCTGTCCAGCCCTCTGCCTCCAGCGCGGCGCGCCGGTCATTCAGGGCCTGCAGGTCCCGCTCATAGCCGTCCTGCGCCGCCTCCCAGTCATTCTGGTCAGACTGGAGGGCGGACTCCTTCTCCTGACAGGCGGCGAGGTCACTCTGATAGGCCTCCCACACCGGCTGGAACGCGGCGAGGTTTTCCTGATAGTCCGCCTCCCCCGCCTCATACTGCGCATAGCCCGCGGCGTAGGCGCTCTCCCCCGCCTCGTACTGGGCCAGGCCCTCGTCGTAGGCGCTCTCTCCCGCCTCATACTGCGCATAGCGCTCGGCGTAGGTGCTCTCTCCTGCCTCATACTGCGCATAGCCCGCGTCGTAGGCATCCTGCCCCTGCTGGAACGTGTCCCACTGCTCGCGCAGGGCGGCGGCGCCCTCCTCATACTTGGCAAGCCCGTCCTCGTACTGGGCATAGCCGTCCTCATATTGGGCAAGGCCGTCCTGATAGTCGCGCTCGCTCTCCTCCAGCGTCTCGCGGCCGTCGGCCAGCTCCGCCTCGCCGTCGATGAGCTGCGCGCGCGCCTCATCCAGGTCAGCCGCCCCATCGTAGTAGTCCGCCCAGCCGTCGGTCAGCTCCTGCTCGGCGTCCTGCAGCTCCTGCCAAGCGTCGTCCAGCTCCTGCTGGGCCTCCGCCTCGCCGTCGTAGTACTCGACCCACGCGTCGTCAATCTCCGCCTGGGCCTCGCCGACCACCTCGTCGGTACGCGCCTGCTCCCGTTCCTGGCGCAGCGCCACCAGGCTGTCGGTGTAGCCGTCGATCAGGTCGGTATAGGCGTCGTCATAGGCGTTTACCGCCGCCGCGCCCTCCACCGTGAGGTAAATGTCGGTATAGTAATCCAGAGCATAGGCGTCCGGGTGCAGCGTGACGATGGCCGAGACGCTGCCGTTGCCGAGGGTGGAAGTACCTCGGGTCATGGAGATGTACAACGGACTTTCCCCGACGCCGACGATGGTAAACGTATCCACCGCCAGGCTGTCCTCATAAGCTCCGCTGCCGGTGTCCAGCGTGATGGTGTCTCCCAGCGAGAGGCCAAGGGTCTCCATCATAGACGGCTCGACGAGGCATTCCTCCGCCGTCTCCGGCAGGCGGCCCTCTGTCAGGCTGGGCGCGTTCAACCCGCTCTCGCTCAGACTGATCGCCTTGACCACCAGGGAGTCCGCACCGTCGGCGCTGTAGGCGATCGCGTCCACGCTGTAGGCGCCCTCAGACTGCCGCGTGCCATCGGCCGCCTGCAGGGCGTCCACGTCCTCCTCTGTCAGGCCGAGCGTAGCCATGATATGGGCATCCATCAGGTTCTGTTCGTCCAGATAGGCGTCCATCGAGGCCATCATGTCGGGGGCGGCCATCCGCAGGCCAAAGAGGAAGCTGACGGCGATCACCACCAGCGTCAAGATGGATAAAAAGCGCCCGCGGGTCTTGCTGATCTCACGCAGGGCGTCCTGATTCAGCGCGCGCTTGGACATGACTGCCTCCCTCTGGTCATCTCATCTGTCACCATTCAATCTCGTCTACGCTGGTCGGGTTAGCGTTGGTCATGATAGAGGCCACCCGGCCGTTTTTGATGCGGATCACCCGGTCCGCCATCGGTGTTAGGGCAGAGTTGTGCGTGATGACCAGCACCGTCATCCCCTCGCTGCGGCAGGTCTCCTGCAGGAGGGTGAGGATCTGCTTGCCGGTCACGTAGTCCAGCGCGCCGGTCGGCTCGTCGCACAGCAGCAGTTTTGGATTCTTCGCCAGCGCCCGAGCGATGGCCACGCGCTGCTGCTCGCCGCCGGAGAGCTGGGCGGGAAAGTTATTCTTCCGGTCAGCCAGGCCAACATGCTCGAGCACCTGCTCCGCCGGCAGAGGGTTGCGGCAGATCTGTGCCGCCAGCTCCACGTTTTCCAGCGCGGTCAGATTCTGGACCAGATTGTAAAACTGGAAGACAAAACCGATGTCGTGCCGGCGGTATTCCGTCAGCTGGCGCGCGTTGTAGCCGCTGATGCGCCGGCCGTCCACCGTGATCTCGCCGCCGGTACAGCTGTCCATCCCGCCAAGGAGGTTGAGCACCGTCGTCTTGCCCGCGCCGGAGGGCCCGACAATTACGACAAACTCCCCCTTCTCCACCTGGAAAGAAATGTCAGCCACCGCGACGATCTTCACCTCTCCCATCTGGTAGTGCTTGGAAACATGCTCCAGTTCAATATATGACATCTGCGCGCCTCCTCCGCCCATTTTCATGTCTATGATAGCATGGTTTCTGCGGGAGAACAACGGACAATTTGTAAACTTTGCCACTGCCGACTGGGCAGCGCGCATACTTTTCCGACCGGGCGGGGAAGGCTAACATCGACCTTCCGGCCGGAGGCATCCGGCCGTTTTGACCGTCTGAGGCGGACCGATACAGGAGGATGCCATGACAGAGCAATGGAACGGCTTTGCCCCCGGACGCTGGGCGCGGGCCATCGACGTGGACGACTTCGTCCGATGCAATTACACCCCCTATGAGGGGGGAGAGATCGCCTGGCAGCCCGGCCGGGTCCCCTTCCGCCCTCTTCCAAATGCCCCGGCGCCGGCGCGCGTGGAGGAGGGGACGTTTTGTCCGGAATCGCTGCGCCACCTTGTGCGCGCCGGACAGCTTGACCCGCCCGGTGCCGGGCGGACAGCCGCGCTGGGTGATGCGCGCCGGGTGGCACTCTACGGCATCGACCGGCTCGCCGCGCCTCTGCGGACCGCCTGTGCCTCGGACGCTCCACTCGACCCGCGCACACTCGCGCGCCGGGCGCGGCTGGCCGAGCGGCTGGAGGCTCTGGAGGAGCTGCGCACCCTCGGCCTTCGCGCGGGCGTGGACCTCTCCCTGCCGGCGGGGAGCTTTCAGCAGGCGGCGCTCTGGCTTGCGCTGACCTGCCGAGGCGGTCCGGCGCCCGGGCGGGCAGACCTCTTTCTGGATATCTACGCCGAGCGCGACCTGGCCGAAGGCCTGTGCGGCGAGGCGGAAGTACAGGCCGTCACTCGCTGGCTGCTGGAAGAGGGCGTTCTGCGCACGCTGACGCTGGGCGGCATCGGTGCGGACGGGCGCGCCCGGGTGACCCGGATGAGCGCGCGGCTGCTGCGCGCCGGGCTGATGTCGGCCCCCGCAGGGGACTTTTCGGTGCTCTGGTCCGACCGCCTGCCGCGCGCCTTTCGGCAGGCGGTCAGCCGGGCCGCCGCGTCAGACGGCTCGCTGCGCCTGGAGACCCAGGACACGCTGGCGGAGGGCGGCGGGGACAGCCTGCTGCTGTGCGCCGGCCTTCCGTTCTCTCCGGGACGGGAGGAGCTGGCCTTTTCTCCGGCCGTCCACCTGAACGAGGTTGTCCGCGCCGTGCGGAAAGGCGCGGCGGCGGACGCCGGCTGGAGCGCGCTCGCCGGGCCGCTCGCCGGCGCATTGGAGACGCTCGCCGGAGCCGCCTGCGACGCCTGGCAGCTGACCGCTTTCCAGGCGGCGCGCCGCGGGACAGACACGCTGGCGCGTGCGCTGAGCGACGAGGTGCTCTGCCGCTGGCTGGTCCCGCAGCTGGCCGGTCTGGAGGAGGCCGCCGCGCTCCTCGCGGACTGTTCCGGGGCGCCGGAGGAGACAGAGCTGAGCCGCTGGCTGGAGGACGCGTTCTGCGCGCCGTTGGCCGGGCGGACCGCGGCGCTGGGCGTGCGGCTGCGGTCGCCCATGGCGGCCGACGGGGACTGAACCCTGAAAAGCGGTAAAATGGCCGGCAGGACCCGCGCAGAAAAACGCTGCGCGGCCTGCCGGCCGTAGTCTGTTCCCCTCTCAGGTATTTCGCATATACACGCATACAGGCGGATTCCGCACTTTTCATGGCTGCGGTATCAAAACCTGAAGGGTAAAAATATTCTGTCGTGTCTGTACGCTGATGGTTCCGCCGTACTTTTCCGCCGTATAGCGGATGCTCTTCATCCCATAGCCGTGGCCCGGCCCATCCGTTCTGGTGCTGCGGGGCAGGCCGTCTTCAAACGTGAGGGGATGATCAAAGTAGTTCTGGACCTGAATCATCAGCAGTTCGCCCTGGGTGACCACGCGAACACTGATCACCCGCTTTTCCGGCTCGTCCAGCTCCATCACAGCGGCGATGGCGTTGTCCAGCGCGTTGCCAAACAAGGCGTAGATATCCTCCAACGCCATAAAGCTCAGCTGGGCGCCGTCGGCCAGACAGGTCCACTGGATGTCATGACTTTTACAGAACCGGCCCTTCTCCATCAGGACGATATCCAGCGCGCTGTTTCCCGTCTCGACGGCGGTGTCATAGATCTGAATGGCCTCCTCGACGCTCTTGAGGTACGCCTCCCGCTCCGGCCCGTCGGCGGACGGGCAGTTCGCCCAGAGCTGGTGGCGCAGGTCATGACATTTGCGGTTAATGGTGTCAATCGTCTCCTGTGTGAGCTGGAACTGGAGCTGCTGCTGGCGCAGGGCGTGGGAGATGCCGTCCAGGTCGCGCTGCAGGTCCATCTTCTCCCGCTGGCTGGCCTGCTGCCAGAGGACATAATAGCAGCACAGCGCATCACTGATCGGATAGATCAGGCTGTGGGGCAGCGCGGGTTCGGCCGACTTCTCCCAGATGCTCAGCAGCCAGACGAACAGCAGGATGGTCGTCATGGGGAACAGGTCAGACCGGCTGACGGAATATCCGCCCTGCCGGGCCAGCTTGCGGACAAATACGCGATAAAACAGCAGGTAGACCGCCGCGTAAATGCCCAGCACGACCAGCGGAGCATCCCCCCGCCGCGCGCCCCAGAGAACGTGATAGATGCAGTAGACGTCATAGGCCGCGTGCTGCGTGGCCGAGACGCAGACCGTGCAGTAGACCGCCTCCCAGAGGGAGACACGGACACAGCCCCAGATAAACGGGATGCATCCGAGCAAAAAGACGCCCCAGTAGACAAACAGCCACGGCCCGCTCTCCGGAACCGGGAAGATGCTGTTGATGAAAAACGAGGCGGCCAGCATCAGCGAGCAGGCGCACAGTACCCGCAGATGGTAGTGGGCGCGCTTGCAGACCGGGTGCAGAAAGAGCAGGCAGGCGCAGATCAGCTGGGCGGTATAGTCCACCCGCTGCCACAGCTGAATGATCACGGGTCCACTCCCCCCATATAGCTCGCCAGCGACTGTAAAAAGGCTTTTTTGCGCGGCCGGCTGATGCGGATCCACTCCTGCCCGATGCGGATGTCGTCCTTCTGCACAGCGGAGACATGCTTGAGGTTGACCAGATAGCACTGATTGCAGCGCTTGAAGGACAGGCCCTCCACCTTCTCCTCCAGCTCGCGCAGGGTGGCCTTCTGCCGGATGGTCTCCTCCGCCGTGTGGTAATAGAGATAGTGCCCCCGCACCTCGGCGTAGAGCAGCTCGTCGGTGGAGAGAATGCGCTTGCCCTCCGCCGTGGTGAGGACAATGCTGCGCACTTTGCGCGCGCGGAGCATCTGCAGGGCGTTTTTCATCTTCAGCGCGAAGGAATAGTAGCTGACCGGCTTGACCAGAAAGTCCAGTGCCTGGACCTCATAGCCCCGGATGGCCATCTGCGCCAGGTTGGTGATAAACAGGATCAGAACCTGCCGGTCCCGCCGGCGCACCTCGCGCGCCACGCTCAGGCCGTCCTGTCCCGGCATGTCGATGTCCAAACAGACCAGGTCGGCCGACCCGTCGTAGTCGGCGAGCAGGGCGCTTCCGGACGCGTAGGTCTGGACACACAGCTCCTCGCGCACCTCTCCGGCCAGACGCCGCAGATGCGCGCACATGCTCTCGCGCTCCTGCCGCTCGTCGTCTGCGACCACGATTTTGATCATCGGACCGGCCCCCTCTCTTCTCCCAGCAGGTCAGCGCTCCGGCTTTCCCTCCGGGAAGATCAGTTTGAAGACAAAGAAATAGATCACCATAGACACGCCGCCGGTGACGAAGGTCACCAGCAGATTGTAGACTGCCGGAGGGAAGGAAACCTGCGCAATGGGCAGCCAGAGACCGTTGATCGCGTTACAGGCCAGTGAGATCAGCACCCAGGCGATCAGATACCACATGGCCTGATAGGCCACGTTCCCCTTGCTCCGAAACGTGATGTTACGCTGGAGCGGGAAATTGATGCACTGTGCCAGGAAGGAGCCGACCTCATAGCTGATAAAGTAACCCAGCCCGCCGCCGATAATCACCTCGCCGGCCGCATCGCGGGCCACCTCGTAGCCCAGGATATTCCATGTGTAGTCGAGCCCGGCAAAATGGATCGGAATCCGCGGCCACATGAACTCCACACCGGCCAACTCTGTCCCCAGCAGATAGGGCAGGAAGGTGAACACCAGATATTGAAAGATCGTGACACTCAGGCTG
>DGYMR06203__coassemble_1091_pt1 | contig 19657 bp, 22 predicted proteins | sample DGYMR06203__metabat2_low_PE_036 | metagenome-assembled genome bin DGYMR06203 | reverse complement strand
CCTGGATGGCGTGGACGACCAGACTGACCTCCTCAAGAGCGCGCGGGCCTATCTCGCCACAAAGCCGGCCTATCAAAGCCGGTACTACGAGGGCGGCTACCCTGACGACGGCTGCGGTGTCTGCACCGATGTGGTCGCGCAGGCGATGCTGGGGGCGGGCTATGACCTGATGGAGTTGGTGAGTGAGGATATCGCGCTCCATCCCGCGGACTACGACATCGACGAGCCGGACCCCAACATCGACTTCCGGCGAGTGCGCAATCTCGCCGTCTACTTCCAGCACACCGCCACGGCGCTGAGCACCGACCTCGAGGAGATCGACCAGTGGCAGGGCGGGGATATCGTCATCTTCCGCTCCCATATCGGCATCGTCTCCGACCGGCGTAATGCCAACGGCGTCCCTTTCCTGCTTCACCACGCGAGCCCCTTCCAGCTGCGCTATGAGGAGGATGTTTTGGAGAATCGAGACGACATTGTCGGGCACTATCGGATCAGTTGATTGCTTCAGGATGCACGCTGATCTCGTTTATACGATTCTGCCTGATCCAGCATCTCACCGGCGCTCTGGAGCAGGGCGTCGGTGATCTTTTCGCCGCCCGCTAGGCGGGCCAGCTCCCGCTTGCGCGCCTCGCGGCCGAGCTGCTCGACGGCGGTATAAGTCCGCCCGTCGCGCTCGCCCTTCTCCACCGAGAAGTGGACGTCCGCCATGGCGGCAATCTGGGGCAGATGGGTGACGCAGAGCACCTGCTTATGCCGGGCGACGTCCGACATCTTGCGCGCCACCTTCTGCGCGGCGCGGCCGGAGACGCCGGTATCCACCTCGTCAAAGACGAGGGTGGCCACCGCCTCGTTCTCCGCAAGCACATTTTTCAGCGCCAGCATGATGCGCGCCAGCTCGCCGCCGGAGGCGATCTTGTGAATCGGCTTTAAGTCCTCGCCCACATTGGCGGACATGAGAAACTGCACCTCGTCCATGCCCGTCTCGTCCATCTGGTAGCGCCCCTCTTTCGGAGAGAAGGCCACCTGGAAACGGACCTTGGGCATGTCCAGTTCGGAGAGCTCCCGCTCGATGCGCGCGCGCATCCGCTCCGCCGCGGCGCGGCGGGCCTCGGAGAGGGCGCTCCCCTTCTCCCGCGTCTCGGCCAGTGCCTTTTGGAGCTGGCGCTCGAGCTGCTCAATCCGGTCGGAGGCGTACTCGATCTGCTCGCGCTCGGCACGGCAGCGCGCGAGGTAGGCGAGCATATCCTCCACCGTGTCGCCGTACTTCTTCCGCAGTCGGTAAATGACGTCCAGACGGCCCTCCAGCTGGTCCAGCTCGCCGGGCGAGACCTCCATCTGGTCTCGCTGCCGGGCGACCTGCTCGGCCAGATCTTCGAGGGTATAGCGCACCTCCGCCAGCTGCTCGGAGAGTCCCGCCAGCTCGTCGGAATAGCGGCTGATGCCGCGCAGAGCGCCCTCCGCCCGGCCGAGCAGAGAGATGGCTCCATCCCCTTCCTCCCCACCGGAGAGGGCGAAGTCCGCCTCCTGCAACCCGTCCAGCAGCCGTCCGGCGTTGCGCAGCATCTGGCGGCGGGCGGCCAGCTCCCGGTCCTCGCCGGGCTGGAGGTTGGCACGCTCCAGCTCATGAATCTGATAGTCTAACGCATCCATCCGCCGGGCCTTCTCCGCCTCGTCCATCTGGAGGCTCTGGATTTCCCGGGAAAGACGGGAGACGGCGGCGTAGCTCGCCTGAAAGTCCGCGAGCAGGGCGCCGGCCTCTCCAAAGCTGTCGAGATAGGAGAGATGGCACGCCGGGTCCAGCAGCTGCTGCCCGTCGTGCTGGCCGTGGATGTTGATGAGCTGGCGGCCCAGCTCCTGCATCTGCGCCACAGTGACCGGCCGGCCGTTCAGACGGCAGAGATTACGCCCGTTTGGGAAAATCTGGCGCTGCAGAATCAGGCCGCCGTCTTCCAAGGCAAACCCGTTCTCTCCCAGCCACGGCAGGTCCGCCACGCCGGTAAACTGCGCGCTCACCAGGGCGGATTTCGCCCCGGTCCGGATGAGGTCGCGGCTGGTGCGCGCGCCGAGAATGGCCCCGATGGCATCCACCACGATGGATTTGCCCGCGCCTGTCTCGCCGGTGAGCACGTTGAACCCGGCGTCAAACAGGATGTCCGCCGACTGAATGACGGCGATATTTTCGATGTGAAGCAGAGAGAGCATCGTCCCAATTCCTCCTCACGCGTGACGGCCAAACGGGGCCGCCGTCAGCGCAGCATGCCTCGAATCTCCCCGCAGAAGGCCTCCGCGTCCTGCGCGGTCTGCATGATGAGCAGGGCGGTGTCGTCCCCGGCCAAGGTGCCCACCATGCCCTCCATCTCCATCCGGTCGAGCGCGGCGGCTGCCGCGTTGGCAAGGCCGGGCATGGTCTTGAGCACCACCAGATTCTGAGCAGCCGCCGCGCTGATGACGCCCTCGCGGAAGATATTGCGCAGCCGCTCGTCGTGCTCCCCCTTCCCCTTGCGGTCGGAGATGACATAACGGTAGCTGCCGGCCGCCGTCAGCTCCTTGACCAGCTGCAGCTCCTTGATGTCGCGCGAGATAGTCGCCTGCGTACACCGAAAGCCGCGCGCGCGCAGGGCGGTGAGCAATTGCTCCTGCGTCTCCATCTCCTGCTCGGCGATGATCTCCAAAATGGCCTGTTGTCTGCGTTCTTTCATGCCTTCCCTCAATTTCTGCCCAATTTCTGGTTGACAATCTCATAAAAGTGGCGGCCGGTGAGGCGGACCAGCTCAATGTGCCGCTGCGAGTTGCGCAGCTCCACCACGTCGCCGCCGCTGAGGCGGAACGCCCGCCCGCCGTCCACCGAGAGGTAGACGCTCTTCCGGCTCTGCCGCTGGGTTCGCACGGCTACCACCCGGTCTGCGCTGAGCACAAAGCTCTTGGCCTGCAGGGCGTGAGCGCAGATAGGGGTGATAATCAGGTTCTCCGCCGTCGGCTCCACAATGGGGCCGCCGGCCGACATGGAATAGGCCGTCGAACCGGTAGGGGTGGAGACAATTACCCCGTCGCCGGAGAACTCCATCATCTTCATCCGGTCTCCATAGACGGCCAGGTCGATCACCCGGGCCACCGCGCCCTTGGTGATGGTGGCGTCGTTCAGGGCGGTATCCTGGAAGATGGAGCGGTTTTCCCGAAAGACGCGCACGTCCATCAGCATCCGCTTTTCACAGCTGTAGCGCCCCTCCACCAGCCGGTGCAGGAGCTTCAGCTCCCCGTGCTCCAGCTCCGCCATGAAGCCCACACTGCCCATGTTCACCCCCAGGACCGGGATGCGGTACTGGGCGGCCAGCTTGGCCGAATGCAGGATGGTCCCGTCGCCACCAAAGCAAATGAGCATGTCCGAGCGCGGCGCGGCCTGCCGGATATCGGCAAAGGCCACCCCCTCCGGCACGTCATAACTGCCGTCCGGGTGAAACGGGAGACAGATCTCGGTACGGATGCCGTCCTGTTCCAGAATTTTCTGCGCCTCCCGGACGGTCCGCAGCCCCTTGTCCCGGTATGGATTTGGACTGAGAATGACATTCATAGGCTCTTCTCCAGCGTCTCATGGGACTGGCGGACCAGCTCCCCCAAATCGGGCAGCGCCCGCTCCTCCGGCCGGACGGAGAGCCAGCCGAGGTATTCGATGTTCCCTTCCGGCCCGCGGATGGGGGAAAAGGTCAGGCCGAGGACGTGCAGATCGTTTTGCGCCGCATGGTGCAGGAACTGCTCGAGTACCTCGCGGTGGACGGCGGGGTCGCGCACGACCCCCTTCTTCCCCACCTTCTCGCGCCCCGCCTCAAACTGCGGCTTAACAAGGCAGACCATCTGTCCCGACTCGCGCAGCAGCGGGCGCAGGGCGGGCAAAATCAGCCCCAGAGAGATAAACGACACATCCACGGACACAAAGTCCAGCGGCTCCGGAATCTGCTCCCGGGTGAGATAGCGCGCGTTTGTCCGCTCCAGGCAGACTACCCGCGCGTCTGCGCGCAGCTTCCAGTCCAGCTGGCCGTATCCGACGTCGACGGCGTAGACTTTTGCCGCGCCGTTTTGCAGCATGCAGTCGGTAAAGCCGCCGGTGGAGGCGCCGCAGTCCATCGCCGTCGCGCCGTTGAGTTCGATTGGCCAAGTCTGGAGCGCCTTTTCCAGCTTCAGGCCGCCGCGGCTGACGTAGGGCAGCGTCTTGCCATGGACCTGAATCTCGCTGCCGGGTGGGACGGGAAAGCCGCACTTATCCACCCGGCGCCCGTCCACAAACACCTGGCCGCTCATGATCACCGCCTGCGCCTTCTGCCGGGTGGGGGCCAGCCCCAGACGGACCAGCTCCTGGTCCAGCCTCGCCCGGCTCATCGGACTGCCTCCTCAATGGTGGCAGCGATGTGCTGCGCGTCGATGCCCAACAGGGCGCGCAGCTGCGCAACGGAGCCGTGGCGCACCAGTCCGTCGCCCGCGTTGAGCAGAATCACCCGGCCCAGCCAGGCATTGAGAGCGGCCAGCTGGGTCGCGAGGTCCCGGCCGACCGAGCCGTGGGAGGCGACCTCCTCCACCACCAGCAGGCGGTGCGTCTGCCCGACGCTGTCGAGGATGGGGCCGCTGTCGATCGGGCAGAGCCGGTTGATCTTAAACACCGCACAGGAGATCCCCTGCGTCTCAGCCAGCCGTGCCGCCTCCAGCACCTCGCCCAGCAGTGTCCCGTAGGACACCAGCGTGAGGTCCGTCCCCTCGCGGAGGCAGACAGTGGGTGCGAGGCCGGTATCGCCGTGAAATCCGTTCTCGCCGCCCCGCGGGTAACGGACGGCCACCGGCCCCTTCGCCTCGTTCACCGCCCAGTCCAGCATGGTGCGCAGCTCGCGAAAGCTCGCCGGAGCCAGCACGACCATGTGCGGCACGGCGGAGAGCATCGCGAGGTCATAGGTGCCCTGATGAGTCTCTCCGTCCTCCCCCACCAGGCCGGCCCGGTCGACGGCCAGGACGACATGGAGCTTCTGGATGGCTACGTCATGAATCAGCATATCGTAGGAGCGCTGCAAAAAAGTAGAGTAGACGGCAAACACGGGGACAATGTCCTGCTTGGCCATGCCGGCGCACATGGAGACGGCATGACCCTCTGCAATGCCGACGTCAAAGAACCTCTTCGGAAAGCGCCGGGCAAACTCGCTCAGCCCGGTGCCGCTCTCCATCGCTGCCGTGACGGCGCAGAGATAGGGGTTCTTCTCCCCCAGCTCCGCCATCGCCCGGCCAAAGACGTTGGAAAAGTTCTCGCCGGCCGGCCGGAGCGGCAGACCAGTGTCCACGTCAAACGGCATGACGCCGTGAAAGCGGTCCGGCGTCTCCTCCGCCGGAGGATAGCCCTTGCCCTTGACGGTGCGCACGTGCAGCAGCACCGGGCCGTCCAGAGATTTGGCAAATCGGAGCAGGCGGGTCAGCTCGCTGAGGTTGTGTCCGTCCACCGGCCCGATGTAGGTAAAGCCCATGTCCTCAAACATGCTGCACGGCAACAGCGTGCCCTTGATCGCCTTTTTGATTCGGTGGGTCATGGCATACAGGCGTTTGCCGCCCGGGATTTTTTTCGTAAAGGCGCGATAAAACTTCTTAAAGCTCAGGTAAGTCGGCCTGAGATGGTGCCGCCGCAGGAGCGCGGCGATACCGCCGACATTTTTCTTGATGCTCATGCCGTTGTCATTGACAATGACCACCATCCGCTCGCCGCTGCCTCCGGCGTCGGAGAGCCCCTCGTTGGCCAGGCCGCCGGTCAGCGCGCCGTCCCCGATCAGGGCCAGCACGTCATAGTCCTCGCCTCGGATCGTCCGGGCGCGCGCCATGCCTACCGCCACTGACACCGAGTTAGAGGCATGGCCGGCGATAAAGGCGTCGTGGATGCTCTCCGCCGGTTTGGGAAAGCCAGCCAGCCCGCCAAACTGCCGCATGGTGTCCATCTGCTGGGCGCGGCCGGTCAAAATCTTATGAATATAGCACTGGTGGCCCACATCGAAGACTACCCGGTCACGCGCGGTGTCATACGTCCGGTGGATGGCCACCGTCAGCTCGACTGCGCCCAGGTTGGAGGCCAGGTGGCCGCCCGTCCGGGCGACGGACGCGACCAAATCCCGGCGCAGCTGGCGGCACAGCGCCACGCCCTCGCTGTCCGTCATCTCCGTCAGGGGCAGGGAGAGCTCCTGCAAATATTCCCACATGTCACATAACCTCACAGTACCGCGGTTTTTCCGGTCAAAGCAGCCAGATCCCCGTCAGTCCAACCGCAAACCCGAGCAGCGCGCCGAAGAAGACCTGAAGCGTCGTGTGCCCCATAATCACCTTGAGCTGCCGGGCCGCCATATCGGGGTTGGACTCCTGCAGGGCCAGCATGAGCTGGTTGAGCACCTCCGCCTGGTCGCCGGAGGATTTGCGCACATGACAGGCGTCATACAGCGCCGCGATGGCAAACAGGCCGGAGTCAAACCCGTAAAGCATGCCCATCGTGACCGCGCAGCAGGTCACCAGGGCGGAATGGGAACTGGGCATGCCTCCGCTGGCCAGAAACTGCTCTATCGAAAACGTGCCCTCCACGATGCGCTGAACCGTCCCCTTAATCAGCTGGGCCAGCACCCAGGAGAGCGCAGACAGAATGAGTACCGGATTTCCGAAATTCACACATGTCCCTCCCTATTTTCCATGGTCAAGGCTTGCCGCGCCAGATCGTCTTGTCTGCTGAAGGACGCCCCGCTGCCGGACATCCCCTTGTCCCTAGTAACTCCTGCCGGCCAGATAGTCCGCCAGCCGGCAGAAGAAGTCGGGCGCAATTCCGCTCCCGCGCAGTGCCGCCTTGGCCTGTTCGGTCTGCTCAGCGACAACGCGCGCGCAGCCCTCCAGGCCCAGATGGGCGACGTAGGTGCTCTTGCCGCGCTGCTCGTCGCTGCCCACGCTCTTGCCCATCTCCTCGCGGGTAGAGGTGACGTTGAGCATGTCGTCGCGAATCTGGAAGGCCAGGCCGACGGCGGCGGCATACGCGCGCGCCGCCTCCAATTGCGCCTCACTGCCGCCCGCCGCAGCGACGCCCATCTGCGCCGCCGCCTCCAGCAGGCAGCCGGTCTTGCGCGCGTTCATATCCGTAATCTCCTCCAGGGAGAGCGCGCGCCGCTCCCCCTCCATGTCCAGCACCTGGCCGGCGCACATGCCGTCCGGCCCGGCGGCGCGGGCCAGAATGAGCGCGGCGGCGGCACGCCGCCCGGCGGGTAGATCGGCAGAGAGCACCTGCTCAAAGGCCGCCGTCTGGAGCGCATCGCCGGCCAGAATGGCCAGGCCCTCCCCGTAGACCACGTGGTTGGTCGCCCGGCCGCGGCGCAGGGTGTCGTTATCCATGCTGGGCAGGTCGTCGTGGATGAGAGAGTAGGTGTGCACCATCTCAATAGCCGCCGCCAGCGGCAGCGCCTGCTCCGCCGTGCCGCCGAGCGCGCGGCAGAACTGGAGGGTCAGCACCGGCCGAATTCGCTTGCCTCCCGCCAGGAGGCTGTAGCGCATCGCCTCATAGAGCGCGCGATAGGCCGGCTGGCCGGTAAAGCAGCCGGACAGATAGTCCTCGATCTGCCGCTGGCAGAGGGTCAGCTCCTGCATAAATTCCACCGCTCAGCCCTCGCTCTCCGGCACAAACGGCTCCCCGACCGGCTCGCCGTCCGGCCCCTTGGAGAGCTTGAGCACCTTCTGCTCGGCGTTATCCAGCAGCCGGGTGCAGCCCGCGATCAGCTTCGTCCCCTCTTCAAAGAGCGCGATGGACTGCTCCAGCGGCGCCTGGCCCTGCTCGAGCTGGGAGACGATAGCCTCCAGCCGTGCCATGGACTCTTCAAAACTCATCTTTTTGGGCGGCATAGTCTCGTTCCTTTCTGTACATTTCCCGGGAAATCGGCGCTCACTTTGGCCGATTCCGGGCGGTCTGTCCTGTCTTTTGCAGACCCATCACGGTGCAGTCCAGCGTCCCGTCAGTCAGGCGCAGGGAGATGGGCTGCCCCGCGCGCACCTGGCTGACGGAGGAGACAACATGTCCCCCCTCATCCCGGGCGAGAGCGTAGCCCCGGCCGAGCACCTTGAGGGGGCTGAGCGCGTCGAGGGAGGCGGCCAGGGCGGCGAGCGCACCACGCCGGGTCTGTAGTTCAGACTGCATCTGGCCGGCCAGCCGGCTCTGCTGCCAGTCGAGCAGGACGCGCTTGTCCCGGAGGGAGGCCAGCGGATCAGTGAGCGCGCGGCTAGCGGCACAGCGGTCCAGCCGCCCTCTCTCCTCCTCCAGGCGGGCAGTCATCGCCCGGCGCATCCGCGCGGCCTGACGCCCCAGCTGGCCGGCGAGTTCACGACGGTCCGGGACCGCCAGTTCGGCCGCGTTGGAGGGGGTCGCGGCGCGCACATCCGCTACGAAATCCGCGATGGTCACGTCCGGCTCATGGCCGACGGCGGAGATCACCGGCAGCTCGGAGCGGTAGATCGCCCGGGCGAGGTTCTCGTCGTTGAAAGCCCAGAGATCCTCCATCGAGCCGCCGCCCCGGCCGATGATGATGAGGTCGGCCAGACGGTGACGGTTGGCGTAGTTCAGTGCGCCCGCCAGTTCCGCGGGCGCCTGCGCCCCCTGGACGCGCACCGGCAGCAGCAGCACCTCGGCCGCCGGCCAGCGCGCTTTGAGAATGCGGATCATATCGTGCACCGCCGCGCCGGCAGAGGAGGTGATGAGCGCGATCCGCTCCGGGTAGGGCGGCAGCGGCTTTTTATGAGCCGGGTCAAACAGCCCCTCCTGCTGCAATTTGGCCTTGAGCTGCTCAAAGGCGACGTAGAGCTCTCCGATTCCATCCGGAATCAGGCCGTCGGTGTAGAGCTGATACTGTCCGTCGCGCGGGAAGACGGTGATGCGCCCGCGGACGATCACCTTCATGCCGTTTTCCGGCCGGAAGCGCAGCCGCTGGGCGGAGGAGCGGAAGAGGACGCAGCGCAGCGCCCCCTCTCCGTCCTTCAGGGAAAAATAGTGGTGCCCGGATGGATAGCACTTGTAGTTGGAGATCTCTCCCCGGACGGCGACGGCAGAGAGGAGCCGGTCCCCGTCCAGTTTGGCTTTCAGGTACTGGTTGACCTGGGTGACGGTGAGGATATTCCGGTCCGGCTGCATCGCTCAGTCCCCCTGTCCCAACTGGCGCAGGGTGAGCACCGCCGTGCCCATCGCGTTGTCCGTGCTGTAGGCGCCGTCGGCAAAGACGGCCCCCTCTCCCTCCAGCGCCCGGCGCAGCAGGGTGTTGGAGGCCACGCCGCCGGAGCAGAGCACCGGCAGGCCGGGATACTGCCGCCGGGCGGCCCGCGTCGCGCGGACCACCGCTGAGGCGACCGTCAGCAGGGTAAAACGCGCCACGTCCGAGGGCAGGGCGTGCGCGGCGACGCGGTCGCGCACCTGGTTTTCCACCCCGGACAGAGAGAATTCCAGTCCCTGCAGGCGGACGCGAAAGGCGTCTTTGCGCTCGGAGAACTGGGAGAGCCTGTCCAGCGCCTTGCCGGACGGGAAGGGCACCTTGAGCATCTGACCGGTCCGGTCAATCAGCTGGCCGGCAGAGAGGTCGGTGGTGCCGCCGATGCGGGCACAGTGGACGTTCCGCCCCTCCGGCACGGCCAGCAGCAGCTCGGTCGTGCCGCCGGAGAGATGCCAGGCGAGCATCGGCCGGTCGAGCAGGTCGAGCCGGCCAGCAGACCAGCAGACGGCGGCCACATGGCCCTGCTGGTGGGAAAAGCGGTAGAACGGGACCCCCAGCACGGCGGCCAGCGACTCGCCCAGCGAGGCTCCGGGGAGAAAGCAGGGCATATAAGACCCCTCCGCCTCGCGCGGGCGGGTGCTCGCGCCGACGGCGGACAGTCCCCGCAGCATCCCCTGCGCCTCCAGCTCCCGCAGCCGTTCGGGCAGGGCCTTGACATGCTGGAAGAGGGCCTCGCTCTGGCGCAGGCCGAGCGCCCCCTCCCGCACCTCCAGGAGTTTGGAGGCGTTGAGCCCCGTCCCGTCCGCGCGGCAGACGGCGGCGGAGGTGGTATAGTTGCTCGTGTCCAGGCCGAGGGCCGCGGTCATGACTGTTCCTCCTCCGGCAGCTCCCCGCGCAGGAAGGAGCCGAGAATGCCGTTGATAAAGCCGACCACCTTCTCGTCCTCATAGCGCTTGGCGATATTGACCGCCTCGTTGATGGCGGTGCGGTTGGGGATCTCCGGCATATAGAGCATCTCGTACATGGCAACGCGCATGATCGCGGTGGCCACCCGCGGCATGCGGGAAAACTGCCAGCCGATGGCGTATTTTTCGATGTACCCATCCAGCTCGGCGCCGTGTGCGCCCACGCCCTGTACCACCGCGCGCAGGTAGCGCTCGGCCGGCTCATCCGGATAGTCGCGATAGAGCGCGTCTTCCTGGCCCAGCGTGTCATACTGTTCCCGGTCCAGCGCACGAGAGAGCAGCGTCTCGGCGCTCTCATCGGTATAGCCCAGCTCATAGGCCAGGCGGACCGCCAGCTCACGGGCAGCGGTTCTTGTCATCTCCCGTTCCTCCCTGTCTCTCCGTTCAGGCCAGCGGTCTTTCGACACAATGACCCAATATACAGTATTTAGGTCATTATACACCAGCTTATGCAAAATGAAAACCCTTTCCGAGAAAAAGTGGGGCGAAAAATGGGAGCTTGCCCTGTAGGGATTGACAGCCGCGTTTTTTTCGATATTCTGATGATGACGCAGAAGAATAGGAGGAATATCCCTTGAATCGACGAAAACTACCCCTCGGCGACCGCAACCGGGTCGGCAAACGTGTCACGCAGGCGCGGCAGGCAAAGGGGATGCGGCAGACCGAACTGCTCGCCCGGCTGCAGGTACAGGGCATCGAGATCAGCCTGCCCGCCTTGTCCCTTCTGGAAGGGCAAAAGCGCCCGGTCTCCGATCTGGAACTGGTCGCCCTCTCCGAGGCGCTGGGCGTGTCCGTTCTCTGGCTGCTCGGTCTCTCGGATTCTTCAGAGGATACGGAAGGCCCCAAAACAAAATAGCGCGCTCCCGCACGAAACGCCTGTGCGGAAGCGCGCTGTTTTTTGTCGTTACTGTGCCAGCACCACCTTGACCGCGCTGGCGGCGACATCCGTCTCGCCCAGGACGATGTCGGTGATTTTGGCCACGTCCTCTGCCTCCAGCGTGCCGCTGGCGGTGGAGACGACGACGCTGACGCTGTTCTCCCCGATAAAGGCCACACAGTCGGAGTAGCCCTTTGCGGTGACCAGATTCTCAATCTGAGACTCAGCAAGGGTGGCGTTGGCCATGGCGGTGATACTCTCCGAGGCGGCATTCACCGCCGTCTCATCCGCATCGCCGCTCTCCACAGTGTCCTGCAAGATGGCGAGCGCCTCCGCGCGGGCCTCCTCCCGGTTCAGACGGGCCGTGGCAAAGTAGCCGCCGGCGGTCTCTTCCTCCTGTCCGGTGACGGCGGCCGCCTCAGCGCTCTCCTCCGACTCCCAGGTATCCAGGACGACATCCTCCGTCACCTCCTCCGCGCCGCTCGAGCCGTCGGAGTTGACCAGGGCCGCCTCACCCAGCGTCTTATTGGCCTCTGTGCTCTCCGAGGAGGTAGTGACCGCCTCGGCGCCGTTGACGGCGGACTCCTCCTGCCCGTAGGACCAGTTGAGGTAGACCGCCACACAGACAAAGAGCACAATGGCCGCTACCACCGCATTCCGCTTCCACAATTTCATTCCTGACTGCCTCCTGTCCTTTCACAGATGGATATTTGGTTTGCATTCAGTCCGGTGAGGGCCTGCACTGCCTGCAATACCTGCAACTGGATTTGGGAATCGCCGCCGCCGTCGCAGACGACGAGCGCGCCGCGGTATTCCGGATACAGCTCCTGCACGCTCACCGCCTCCTCGCGGCTGGAGCCGGCGGAGACGACGACGGTCGCGCTCTCCTCTCCGTTCTGGTCGGTGGCCAAGATCTGGCGCGCGCTGCTGCGCAGCGTGAGGACAACCTCGGCCTGACCTACCCCTTCGATCTGGGAGAGCGTCTCTGCCAGGCGTCTCTCGAGCGCCTCCGTCTGAGCAGTCCAGTCCACGGTCTGCACCGCAGCCTCCTCCCCCGCCGTCTCCCCGCCGTCTCCGCCGGACGGCCAGAGCAGCAGGCCCAGGCCGACCGCCAGCACCAGCAGCACATATTGATAGCGTTTGAGCAGTTCCCCCAGCCGCTTGCCATCCCACGGAAGCTTCAATGTCCCCCTCCTCTCCCCTGATGGAAAACGCCGCCGTGCCGGAGCGCGTATCCGGATCGCCTCAGCGCTCCTGATAGACGACCTGCTCCGGCTCCAGCCCCAAGTCCTCGCAAAATACCTGGGTGAGCGTCTCCCGCTCGCCCGGCGTCAGGTCACCGGTGACAGTGACCTGCGCCGGCACGGGGGCATCCCCCGACCAGTCCCAGGTCACCTCCGCCCGGCAGTCGAGCGCAAGCTCGGCCGTCTTGTCCTGAATATATGCGTCCGTGCCCTGTGCTATGATGGATTCGGTGAGCTGCTCCTGGGTCTCCACAAGGGCCTGGCCGGTCTCTTCCAGCTCGGCAGTATAGCCGGCCAAAATATCCCGCAGCGCCCCGTAGTCAAAGCCCAGCACCGGCCGGACCACCGCCAGAAAGAGCAGCAGTCCACCCAGCAGCCTGCCCACCGAGCGGACCGGTCCGTCCGGCATCATCGCCAGCGCCACCGCCGTGAGCAATGAGGCCGCCAGCACGCCCAGCAGCCAGTCGCGCAGCACCTCCATCTCAGCTCACCGCCACCGCGACGGTGGTGATGATGGCGATCAGGGCCAACAGGGCACAGGCGCCCACCATGCCCAGCATCAGCCCGAAGGCCCCGCCGATGTCTCCGATCAGGCCGGACAGGCGGCTCTGGGTCATGGCCGCCGTGAGGACGGCGGAGATCCGATACATTAAATACTGCACCCCCAACTGTAAAAACGGTACCAGGCAGAAGGCGAGCACCGCCAACGTGCCAAAGATCCCGATCGCGTTGCGCAGAATCCCCGCTCCAGCGAGCACCGACTCCGTCGCGTCGGAGAGGATCCCCCCCACCACCGGCACCATGCCGGAGATGGCAAACCGGGCCAGCTTGACCGCCGCGCGGTCCGCCGTCCCCGCGATCACGCCGCTGAGGCTGAGATAGGCGGTGAAAATCAGCAGGACCCACGTCAGCACGGTCTGGACTACCCAGCGGACAAACGCGGCGAGCGAGCGAAGGCCATCGTTGTCCGCGGCGACCGCCCCGGCACAGGCGGCTACATAGAGGTAGACCAGCGGGATAAGCACGCTCTGGATCAGGGACAGCAGGAGATTGGCGGCAAAGAGCGTCACCATCTGCCGGGCCGCCGCACCGGTCACCGACCCGCCGGCCGCCGCTGCCGCCGTCATGACCGGGATGAGCACACGGGTGAAGCCGGTCAGCTGTATGACCGTCTCCCGCCCCAGCGACAGAAGGGAGTGGACATCCCCCACCGAGGCCGCCGTCACCGCCAGCACGCCCACCAGCTGTACCATCTGCGCCGCGCGCGGGGCGGCGCTCTCGCACAGCGCCTGCGCCAGGGAACAGAAGAGCGCAATGACCAAAATCAGTCCGGCACTCCGGGTTGCCTGGGCAACGATCTCCCGCAGGCGCTCCAGCGCACCGGAGAAGACGGAGGCAAGGCCGGACTCCAGATCAATCTCCGGGCTGAGCGGGATCTCCAGCACGTCCTCCGCCTGCTGCTCGACGGCGGTGGTGTCTACGCTGTCCCAGACCTGCTCCTGTACCTCCGCCGCCGCCCGTGCCGGCAGCGCCAGCAGGGCCAGACACAACCCGGCCAGCAGCAGCCCCCGCCTCACAGCAGCTCCTCCAGCAGCTCGAGCACGGCGCGCAGCAGCGGCGTGGCCACCACCAGCGCGGCAAGGCTCCCCCCCAGTTCGAGCAGCAGGGCGGCGCTGGACATTCCACCGTCCCGGCACAGCTGCGCAGCCAGGCGAACGAGGATGGCGATGCCCACCGTCCGGATGAGAGGGCTGAGCAACTCGTCCGTCAGCCCGGCGAGCTGGGCCAGCTCCTGCAACAGGGCAACTGCCTGCCCTAGGGCCTCCCGGCTGCGGTACAGGAGCAGCCCCGCCGTGACGATGGCCAGCACCAGCGCCAGCTCCGGCGTCTGCCGCCGGAGGGTGAGCGCGCACAGCGTGCCCGCCACGGCGATGGCGGCCAGCTGCCAGACAGCCGGACCGGTCACAGCCCAAAGAGGTCCTCGACCAGCTGGAACAGGTCGCTGATCTGTTGGACCACCATCATCAGCACCACTACCAGGCCGGCAAGGGTGACCATGGTGGCCTGCTCCTCCCGCCCGGACCGGGCCAGCACCTGATTCAAAACAGAGACTAAGATTCCCACCGCGGCAATGCGGAAGATCAGATCGACATCCATTGAGGTACTCCTTTATCCTGTGTCCGCCATCCCTATCCGGGCATGATCAGCAGCACCAGCAGCAGTCCAACCGACAGTCCCAGAATCAACGAGAGCCGTCCCAGCCGGCGCTCCTCCTCCCGTGCGTCCTCCAGGCTGCCCTCCAGCGCGCGGCGCAGGCCGGAGAGCAGCCTGGCCTGTTCCTGTCCCTCATAGCGTCCCAGCACCGACCCGACCCGCCGGAGCAGTGCGCGCTCTTCCTCCCGCAGGGGCAGGGTGCTCTCCCGCAACGCCTGGTCCCAAATCCGGGCAAAGGGGCGCTCGTTCAGATGGTCAAGCCCGTCCAGACATCGGGCAAACAGCGGCGCGCAGCGGTCCTGCGCCTGTGCCAGCAGGGCCAGCAGGGCGGCGGTGTCCGTCTGACAGGCGTTCAGCTCCGCCGACATCCGGTCAATGGCGTGGACGGCGTCGGAAAGCGTCTGCCGCCGCTCCCGATACCAACTCCAACGGCGCCATCCCACCCAGCCGCAGGCGGCACAGACCATCAGCCCGCCGGCCAGGCGGATCACAGCAGCTCCTCCACCCGGTAGCTTCGCCTGCCTCCCTCGCGGCGGATGGTCACCAACCTCCGGAAGACGCGCTGTTCCAGCAGTGGGCGGTAGACCTCCCGCCGCCGCAGCCCGTCCCAGTCCGTCCCGTGCGCGGTGGCGAGCAGGGCGGCGCCGCAGTTGGCCCCCTGGCAGAGCGCGGCGGTGTCCTCCGGGCGGGTGATCTCGTCCGCGGCGAGCACCTGCGGCGCCATGGAGCGCAGGAGGAGCAGCAGCCCCTCCCCCTTGGGACAGCCGTCCAGTACGTCCGCCAGCGGGCCGACGTCCAGCTGCGGCACGCCGCCGCGCAGAGCCGCCACCTCCCCGCGCTCGTCTGCCAGGCCAGTGCGCACGCCGCGCAGACCGAGCAGGCGGATGAGGTCGCGCAGGAGCGTGGTCTTCCCCTCGCCGGGCGGGGCGACGATCAGGGTGCTCTGGAACCTCCCCTCCACCAACAGCCTGGGCAGCAGGTCCTCTCCGATTCCGGTCACCGGGCAGGCGATGCGCAGGTTGAGCGAGGAGAGTGTGCGCACGGAGAGCACGTGCCCCTCCCGGAGCGTGACCGTCCCACACAGGCCGAGGCGGTGCCCCCCGGGCAGCGGCAGAAACCCGGCCGAGAGCTTGTCCGCCGCCCCCTGCAGCGAGGCGCGCGTGGCGATCTCCACCGTCTGACGCAGGTCCTCCGCGCTGATGGGCACACTCTGCCCGTCCCGTGTCAGACGCTCCTCTGCGCCGTCCCCACCGGAGACATAGAGTCCCCGTCCGGCGCGCAGCCGTATCTCCTCCCAGCCCTCCTGGCGCCGCGGGTCCTGCGAGAGCAAAAAACGGCACAGGCTGCCGGGCAGGACCCGCACCGCCTCGCACACGGCACGGCGCCTCGCGGACATCTCTGCGGTCATGACGCTCCACTCCCCTCTCTTCTCCGGGCCGCACATCAGTCCAACCCGGGACTTGTCCTTCGGTTCGCTCCAGTGTATGAGCCGCGCGGGCCGGTTATGAACCGGGGGCAGGACTTGACAAAATCCCGCCTCCGGCCTATACTGGCCCCATTCGTCTTGCAAGAAAGCAAAATCTCAGGCAGGTCAGGAGGGTCATCCATGCTCACGCTCGCCTTCTCCCCCTCAGGACAGGAGCCGCTCTACCAGCAGCTCTACCACCATATCCGCGACGAAATTCAGGCTGGGCGCCTCGCGGCGGGGGAACGGCTGCCCTCCAAACGGCAGCTCGCCCGCCAGCTCAAGCTCAGCGTGGTGACGATTGAGGGCGCCTACAGCCAGCTGGTGGCGGAGGGCTATCTGGAAAGCCGGGACCGGAAGGGCTACTTCGTTCTGCCGGTGCGCTGGGAGCGGACCACGCCCAGTCCTCAGGCCGCGCCGGACATCCCCCCGCTGCCGGAGGAGCGCGGACGCTTCCGCTATGATTTTGCCACTTCCGGCTCGGATGCGGAGAGCTTTCCCTTCGCCACCTGGGCAAAGCTGAGCCGTGAGGTGCTCTCCAGCCGGGATCAGGCCCTCCTCTCCGCCGCTCACCCCCAGGGGGTCCCCGAGCTGCGCGAGGCGATCGCCCATCACCTCTATCAGTTCCGCGGCATCCTCGTCTCGCCGGAGCAGATCATCGTCGGCGCCGGGTCGGAGTTTCTCTCCACCCTGCTCGTGCAGCTGCTTGGGCCGCAGGGCGGCTATGCGCTGGAAGATCCAGGCTACCGGAAGATCGCCCGCATCTTCTCCGCCAGCGGGGCACAGGTGATCCCCATCCCTCTGGACGCGCACGGCCTGCGCGCCGACCGGCTGGCAGAGAGCGGCGCGCGCATCGTCCACATCACGCCGTCGCACCACTTTCCACTCGGGACAGTGATGCCGGTCTCCCGGCGTCGGGAGCTGCTGGAGTGGGCGGGCGAACGGGAAGACCGTTATCTGATTGAGGACGACTATGACAGCGAATTTCGCTTTACAGGCCGTCCCATCCCCGCGCTGCAGGGATTGGACCGCGCGGAAAAGGTGATCTACCTCAATACGTTTGCCAAGAGCCTCGCGCCCTCGCTGCGCATCGGCTATATGGTCCTGCCCCCCAGCCTGCTGCGGCGCTACCGGCAGGAGCTGCTGTTCTATTCCTCCACTGTCCCCTCCTTCGAGCAGTACACACTGGCGCTGTTCATGGAGCGCGGACACATGGAGCGGCACATCGCGCGGACCCGCAACCGCTATCAACAGCGGCTGGCCGCGCTGCGGCAGGCCGTGCGCGAGACCGGTCTGGACCGTTTCTGTACGCTCTCCGGGGGAGAGAGCGGACTGCACCTGTTGATGACAGTGCGCAGCCCACTCTCCCAGGACGAGCTGACCCGCCGGGCAGCGGAAGCCGGGATTCGTCTCTACCCACTGGCCTCCTATTATTTATGTGAACCGCATAAGCGCGCCGCCTCCACCTTTGTCATGGGCTACGGAAAACTGACGGAAACGGATTTGCAGGACGCTTTTCAGTCGCTTGCGAAGATTTGGTCATTTTGACGAATTTCAGAGAAGCTTCCCGTAGCCCGTCTTTCGCGCAGATTGCGTTGTTCCCTCTCTGTTGTTTTTGTTACCAATTGTTACGAATTGATCTGCCATTTCGCGCCACTTCAACAAACTTCGATTACTATTTTACGATAATTGTTCTTTAGTTTCACTGTATTGGGCCAAACGAAAACTTTTTATTGACAAAAGCCTTTTGCGGGTGTATACTATCCGTAGTCAAACGGGGTTACAAAAATTACAACCCATGCATTCGCCGCGGGTCCCGCCCGCGAGAGACGCATATAGGAGGTAATTATGTCTCAACGCAAAGGCTTTTTATGTTCACTCCTTTCCAAGCCTGTTTTGAAAGGTTCTGCAGTCGCCGCCACCGTCCTGGCCCTGCTGATGCTCTTCTATCTGCCAGCCACCGCTACGGTCACATATGAAATTTCCGACGGCGAGAACACCTATCGCATCGAGTCCAACGAGTCCGACGTAAGCGAAGTGCTCGACGAGGCCGGAATTGAGCACTCCGACATCGACCTGATTCAGACCTCCGAGGAAGATGAGGTAGTCAGCGTGTCTATCACCCGGAGACAGTACGTGACCGTCGTCTGCGACGATGTGAGCACCTCTATGCTCATTCACACCGGCGACACCGTAGCCGACGTGCTCGAGCACATGAACATCCAGCTGGGTGAGTATGATCAGATCTCCATGGATCTGGCTGAGACGCCGGAGGCCGGCTCGACCATCGAAGTTTACCGGGCAAGCATTACTTACCGCACCGAGAGCACTCCCCTCCCCTACTCCTCCGTCCGCATGGTCGACCCCGAAATGGACCGCGGCGAGGAAGCTGTCACGCAGGAGGGCGTGGAGGGCAGCCACAACGTCACCTACCGCATCATTGAAGTCGAGGGCAGCGAGCCGGTAGAGGAGCTGTTCAGCGAGACCACTGTCGATCCGGTGGACGAGGTTGTCTCCTACGGCACCAAGGTTTACTTTGAACGCCCGACCGGTTACAGCACGACAAGCGAGTACATCACCAATATCGACGACGAGGCGGGCACCTTTACCACCTCCAAAGGGGATACCTACTCCTTCTCCGGCACTGTGACACTGGAAGCCACCGCTTATACCGCGCGCTCCGGCGCAATCTGCTCGACCGGCCGTCTGGCCCGCGTGGGCGTGGTCGCGGTGGACCCTGACTACATCCCCTACGGCACTGAGATGTTCATCATGTCCGCCGACGGCAGCTTTGTCTACGGCGTGGCCGTGGCGGGCGATTGCGGCGGCGCGATCGACAACTGGGACGTTGATCTGTACATGAATTCCCGTTCTGACTGCATTAACTTCGGCCGCCGGGATGTGGTCGCCTATATGATCACCGGCGAGGTCGACGCCTGATCTCCACTGTTTGACAGAAAACGAAACCGGACAACCCACAGCGGCTGTCCGGTTTTTGTTATTCTCTCTTCCCTTTTTGACAGCTTTTTGGTATGCTGTCTCTATCGTAAATCCAGAGCAGGAGGCTTTTCTCTGATGGACCTGTGCAACGAACGGCAAATCAAAGCTCTGCTGGCCCGGCACGGCTTTCGCTTCTCTAAGTCCATGGGGCAGAATTTTCTGATCGTCCCCTCCATTCCCCAGGAAATCGCCGCCGTCTCCAATGCGGATGAGAACTGCGGTGTGCTGGAGATCGGCCCCGGTATCGGCCCTCTGACCGCCCAGCTCGCCCAGCGAGCCGGCAAGGTGGTCTCCGTCGAACTGGACCGCGCCCTTCTCCCGGTTCTGGCCGAGACGATGGCCCCCTATCCCAACGTCGAGATCGTCCCAGGCGACATTTTGAAGCTGGATCTGGGCACTCTGGTTTCTGAAAAGCTGGTTGGCTTTACACCGATTGTCTGTGCGAACCTGCCCTACAACATCACCACCCCCGTCCTCACGCGCCTGCTGGAGAGCAGACTGTTTCGCTCTGTGACCGTGCTGATCCAGCGAGAGGTGGCCCGCAGAATCTGCGCGCGTCCGGGAACAGCGGACTACGGCGCCTTCTCCCTCTTCTGCCAGTACCACGCCCGCTGCGAGATCGCCTTCGAGGTCCCGCCGGAGTGTTTTTTGCCGGC
>DGYMR06203__coassemble_981_pt1 | contig 22323 bp, 20 predicted proteins | sample DGYMR06203__metabat2_low_PE_036 | metagenome-assembled genome bin DGYMR06203 | reverse complement strand
GACCCGTCGGACCGCTCGCACCGGTCGCACCCGTACCGGCAGGGCCGGTCGGGCCAGTCGGGCCAGTCGGACCCGTCGGACCGCTCGCACCGGTCGCACCCGTACCGGCAGGGCCGGTCGGGCCCGTCGGTCCGGTGGGACCAGTCGGACCGGTTGCGCCGGTCGGACCACTTGGGCCGCTCGCGCCCGCCGTACCGGCAGGACCGGTCGGGCCAGTCGGACCGGTCGCACCCTGCGGGCCGGTGACGGTCACCAGGGTATAGTCCGGGGAGGTCCCCGGCGTGCCGGTGGGGTCGTTTTGATTCACGCTGTAGAGCGCACCGTTATAGAAGACCAGATCGCCCAGCGAATAGGTCGCCAGCGGGCTGAACTGCTCTACGGTGTCGATGCCGGCGCCGGTCGGACCGGTGGGACCCGTCGGGCCGGTGGGACCGGTCGGGCCAGTCGGGCCGGTTGCGCCAGCGGGACCGGTCGCGCCAGCCGTGCCGGACGCCCCGGCCGCTCCGGTGGGGCCGGTCGGGCCGGTCGGGCCAGTGGGACCAGTCGGGCCAGTCGCCCCGGTCGGACCAATGACCGACGTGCCGCCAGGGCCGGTCGGGCCAGTTGGACCGGTCGGACCGGTCGGGCCGATAATCCCCGAGGGGCAGGGGCAAGGCGGACACGGGCAGGGCATCGGCCGCGGCGGCGGACAGGATTGCGCCGGCGGACACGGCTGCTGACACTGCGGCGGGCAGGCAGGCGGACACGTGGGCGGACACGGCATCGGCCGCGGCGGCAGACACGGTGTCGGACGAGACGGCGGGCACGGTGTCGGGCGAGGCGGCGGGCAGGGCGTGCCGGGGCGGTCGGGCCGCTGGCAGGGATCCCCGCAGCCATATTCCGGATTGTAATACCGTTTCATGGTGTTCTCCTTTCTAAAGGACGGCAGAGTTGCCGTACTCCAGTCTATGCGCCGCCGCCGGGCAGGTGCCTGCTTCTCCGCCAAAAAGTGACAGCGTGCGCGGCCGGGGCAGAGGCCGGATGCGCCCGAGGACCAAGTCCACAGCTCTCCGTCTCTTTTGGCTGGCCGGTCAGGCGGTTTTGTGGTATAATGCCGCTTGACGCTCTCAGGAAAGGAAGGAACACGACAGATGAACGATCGGGAAGTGGCGGAGCTGCGCCGGCGGCTGCGCCCGAATCAATGCAACATCACCCATGTGCGCGGCTGTTACGTCGGCGAGTCGGGGGAGATTCTCTCCGAATTTGACCAGTCGCTCGGGCTGCTGGGCGAGGAGGAGTCGGAACATCTTCTCAGCGTCCTGCGCAAGACTCTCTCCGGCAAGTCAGGCCGGAACCTGATGGATATCACCTTCTCCACGCGGCAGGTCGCCGACAGCGACGAACACCGGCTGCTCATGCGCCTGCGTGAGTCCGCGCTGCAGGACGACGAGTCGGTTCACGCCCTTTACCAGAAGGTGATTGACGCGGCGGAGTGGGAGGGGAGCTATCTCATCCTGCTCGCCCACGACCGCTATGATGTGCCCTGGCGCGGCAAGGACGGCCGGCGGCAGGACGACGCGGGCGACCAGGTATTCTCCTATCTGCTGTGCGCCGTCTGCCCCATCAAGCTCACCCGCCCCGCCCTGAGCTATCAGATGCAGGAGCAGCCGTTTTATCTCCGCCGGGTGGACTGGCTGGTCTCGCCGCCGGCGTTGGGCTTCCTCTTCCCCGCCTTTGACGAGCGGAGCACCAACCTGTACGGGGCGCTGTACTACAGCAAGAGCACCACGGAGGCCTACGAGGCGTTTGTAGACGCCGTCTTCCATACCCAGCCGCCCATGCCGGCGGACGCCCAGCGCGAGACGTTCCAGAACCTGCTTGCCCAGTCTCTGGACGACGAGTGCCGTTACGGCGTCGTCCAGGCGGTCAACGACGAGCTGTGCACCCTGATTGAGGACCACAGGGCCAGCCGCGACCCGGAGCCGCTGGCCGTCTCCAAGGAGACGGTGCGCCACGTGCTGGAAAACTGCGGCGTCTCAGAGCAGCATGTGGCCACGTTCAGCGTCCAGTTTGACGAGCAATTCGGCGCTGAGGCGCAGCTCCGTCCGGACAACCTGGTGGACAGCCGCCAGTTCCGGGTGCGCAGCGGCGAGGACGTGGTCATCCAGGTGAATCCCCTGCGCAGCGACCTGGTGGAGACCCGCATTATCGACGGGCGCAAGTACATCCTCGTCCGGGCGGAGGACGGCGTGAGCGTCAACGGCGTGGACGTGGACATCTCCTGACACTCCGGCGAACACCCCCCTAAAAATGACAAAACGCGCTTCCCCAGGGACCGAGATGGTCCTTCCAGGGAAGCGCGTTTTGACGTCAGGAGCCTGCGCCGTCTGCGTCGTCCTCCGTCTGAGCCGCGTCCGCCGCGGTATCCAGCAGCCAGATATTCCGGTCCACCGGGCCGGAGATGCCGGCCACGGTGCCCTCGTCGGTATACTGCCACATCTCCAGCTCATAGGCAAAGCTGGGGTAATCGGCGTACTCGGCGTACCACAGCCCATAGTCCTGCAGCCGCTCTACGTCATAGCTGAGGTATCCCAGCATCCCGTTGCAGTAGACGAAAGGGGTATACCCCGCCTCCGCGATGGTCTGGCAGAAGGCGATCGCGCAGTCGGTCACCGTCTCGCCGTCCAGGCCGTCGGTGCGGGCCACGTCGTCGGTGATATGCTCCCAGTCATAGGCCACCGGGCACTCAAGAGACCGCCCGTCCAGCCAGGCGAGCACCTGGCCGGCCTCCTCGCGGGCCTCCTCCTCGCTGATGGCCTGGGAAAAGAAGTAGACGCCGAGCTGAATGCCATTCTCCCGCGCGGCCTGGAAATTTTCCTCAAACCGCTCGTCCTGGCTGATCGCCCCGCTGGTATAGCCTCGGTTGCCGATGCGCAGCATGGCAAACTCCACCCCGCTGTCCGCCACGGCGGCCCAGTCGATCTCTCCCTGGTGGGCGGAGACGTCAATGCCGTAGGACGCCTGGCCGGAATAGGTGATGCTGCCGTCGGCCTGGGTGGTGAAGTGTCCCTCCTCCAGCTCACTCGGGGCGAGGTTCTCGTCAATCACCACCTCCTGGCCGCCGACGGTCACCGTCTCCGGCTCCTCCTCCGGCGGCGCGGTCTCCTCCGGCATGAGACGCCGCGCGGTGAGCAGCAGCAGCGCCGCCAGCAGTGCCAGCGCGACGGCGGAGAGCAGGGCCAGCAGGACATAGAGCGGGTTTCGTCTGGTGCGGGTTCTTCCCCCGCGTACCCTTCTGCCGGGCAAACCGATCACCTCCTGTCAACGCATCCCGCCGTGCGGCACAATTCGACACCGTTCGGCCGGACTGATGCAAAAAGGCCGCCGGACGTTCCGACGGCCTCTGAAAATCAGAACTTATCTGCGCTCTTTGAAGATATTGAAGATGGCGTCAAAAGGATCGTCATCGTCGTCCGCCGCGCTGGAGCCGACAGGCGCGGCGCTCTCCGTCACCGGCGCGGTGACAGGCGCGCTGCTCTCCGGCGCAGGCTCGGCTTTCACCCGCTCCGCCGCCTGGGTAAAGGGCTTGTCCACCGCGGCGCTGCCGGCGGGCTTGTCAAAGCCGGTGGCAATCACGGTCACGCGGATCTCATCCTCCAGCGACTCGTCGAAGGTGGCGCCGAAGATGATGTTCGCGTCCGGATTGGCGGCCTGCTGGACCAGGTTGGCGGCGGTCTCGACCTCTTCCAGGCCAATATCCATCGAGCCGGTCACATTGACCAGCACGCCGCGCGCGCCGTTGATGGAGGTCTCCAGCAGCGGAGAGGAGACGGCCAGGCGCGCGGCCTCCTCCGCCTTGCCCTTGCCGGCGGCACGGCCGACGCCCATGTGCGCCAGACCGGCGTCCTTCATGATGGCGGTCACGTCGGCAAAGTCAAGGTTGATGAACCCGACATTCTTGATCAGGTCGGAGATGGACTCCACCGCCTGACGCAGCACGTCGTCGGCGATCTCGAAGGCGTTGGCGAAGGTGATCTTCTGGTCGGTGGCGTGCTTGAGCCGGTCGTTCGGGATGATGACGAGGGAGTCCACCTTGTCCTTGAGCTCTTCAATGCCGCGCTCGGCCTGCCGCATCCGGTACGCGCCCTCAAAGCCGAACGGCTTGGTCACCACGCCGACGGTCAGGATCCCCTGTTCCCGGGCAACCTCAGAGACGATGGGCGCCGCGCCGGTGCCGGTGCCGCCGCCCATGCCACAGGTGACGAAGACCATGTCCGTCCCCTCCATGCTCTTGGACAGCTGGCTGCGGCTCTCCTCCGCGGCCTTCTTGCCCACCTCCGGGTTGGAACCGGCGCCCTTGCCCCCGGTGACCTTCTCGCCGATCTGAATCTTATAGGTCGCGCTGGAGGCATCAAGCGCCTGCTTATCCGTGTTCACGGCGATAAAGTCAACCCCCTTGGTGCCGGAGAGCACCATACGGTTGACCACATTGGTGCCGGCTCCGCCGACGCCAACCACTTTGATGTTTACCACAGTATCAGGGGTGGGCTCAAATCCAAAGGACATATCGGTTTCCTCCTATGTAAATCCCGGCCAAGGCCGACTGCTGTAATCTCGCGCAAAACAAAACCGTCTTCATTCAGAGACTTCACAGATTATTGTAAACTGAATCCGGATGCAGGTCAATACCTTCGGGCGGATTTGTGAATCTTTTTTGCAGGTATCTTTTGCCGCGCCGGGCCGCCCGGGGGCGCTCAGTCGTCCCGGGAGAGCACCGCTTCGCCCTCCTCCTGCGTCATGTCGAGGGTTCCCGTGTCATCCTCGGCCCAGTTGACGTCGATATACTCCGTCAGGACGGATTGGAGCATCTTCACGTCGTAGTCAAAATCGTCCCCCAGCCCCATGCGCACCGTCAGGCGGCCGTCATAGCGCATGACCACCGTGCTGGAGCTGGTGAGGTCAACGGACTGGGCGTTGGAGATCATATCGTGCTCCTCCAGCGCGGTGAGCAGGGCGAGCAGGGCGCGAGCCTTGAGATCCTCCTCCTCGCTCACCGCCAGCTGCGTCCCCTCCGAGGGGGAGAGGAGGGTCAGGCCGCTCACCTCCGTCAGCCCCCCGCTCTCCGAGGCGCGCTCGAGCAGCTTCCCCTCGCTGTCGATGTACCACAGCGTGCCCCCGCTGTCCACCACGGCGGCGGGCTGCGTCTCCTCCACGCGGAGAATGACCCGCTCGGGCGGCCAGATGGAGACGGTGACCTGGCGCAGATAGGGCAGCTCCCGCTCCATCCGGCCGGCGATCTCAGCGCAGGGGATGAGCAGGAGGTTCTCCCCCTCCTGGATGCCGCTGGCCTCCAAAAGCTCCTCGGCGCTGTAGCGCTCGTTCCCCTCCACGACAAAGTCATGCGCCCGGAAAAAGACCACCGACCCGGCCACCACCGCGGCGGCGATCAGGAGCGCAGAGAGCAGAATATACAGGCGAAAAAACCTGCCCTTTTGTCTCGGGCTGCGCCGTTTGTGCTTTCGCTGCGTTGCCATGTCTTCTCCTCTGTTTCGCGGCCGCTCACACCTCGGCGATGTTGGCGCCGAGCGCGGCCAGATTCCGCGGCAGGCCGTCGTAGCCCCGCCGGATATGGTGAATGCCGGTGATCTCGCTCTCCCCCTCGGCGCCGAGCGCGGCCACCACGAGCGCGGCCCCGCCGCGCAGGTCCGCCGCCTCCAGCCCCGCCCCGTGCAGAGCCGGGACGCCGGTCACCACCGCCACGCGGCCCTCCACCCGGATATCCGCCCCCATGCGGGCGAGCTCCTGGGTGTGGCGGTAGCGGTTTTCAAAGATGGTCTCCACGAACACGCTGCTGCCCGCCGCGCGGGTCAGCGCCGCCATGACCGGCGGCTGGGCGTCGGTGGGAAAGCCGGGGTAGGGCGCAGTGCGCACCGGCGGCACGCGCCGCAGCCGTCCGTCACTCGTGAGGGTGACCCGGTGCGGCTCCTCCCGCAGGCGGCAGCCGGCGGCGGTAAAGAGATCGGTCACCGGCGCGAGCTGCGCGCGCGGCACCCCCTCCACCGTCACCTCTCCCCCCGCCAGGGCGGCGGCGGAGAGGTAGGTCGCCGCGCAGATGCGGTCGGCGATCACCCGGTGCTCCGCCGCGTGAAGCGGGATGCCCCCCTCCACGGCGATCACCGAGCTGCCCGCGCCGCGCACGCGCGCGCCGCAGGCGTTGAGAAACTGCTGCAGGTCCCAGATCTCCGGCTCGCGGGCGGCGTTGTTGATCACCGTGGTCCCCCGCGCGCCGCAGGCGGCGAGCATGACGTTTTCCGTCGCGCCGACACTGGGGATGGAGAGGTTGATCTCGGCCGCGCGCAGGCCGCGCGGCGCGCTACAGTGGAGGTTTCCCCCCGCCTCCCGGATCTCCGCGCCCAGGCGGCGCAGCGCCGCCAGATGCAGGTCCACCGGCCGGGGCCCCAGCTCGCACCCGCCCGGCATGCTCACGCGCGCCTGGCCAGTCCGGGCCAGGATGGGGCCGAGGAAGATGACGGACGAGCGCATCTCGCGCATCAGTTTTTCCGGGATATCGCACCGGTCCAGCCCGGCGGAGTCCACCGTCACCGTCTCCCCCTCCCGGCGGACATGGCAGCCCAGATGCTCCAGGATGGCGATGGACGCCGCGACATCGGACAGATTCGGGCAGTTATGTATCACGCTCACCCCGCCGGACAGAATAGTGGCGGCCAGGATGGGCAGGACGCTGTTCTTCGCCCCGTGGACGGACACGCAGCCCTCCAGACGCCGCCCGCCCGAGATGACATAGGCACTCATGCTTCTTCCTCCCCACGGTTTTGTGTCATTCTATGAGGAGGCAGGGGCATTCGTGCCCGGCTCAGCGCGATTCGCCGCGCGCGGCCAGCGTGCGCAGGACGCGGTAGATGCGCTCGTTGGCGTCGGCGACCGCGTGGCGGGCGAGGTTCTGGCTCATCGTATGCAGCTCATCCGGGTGGGCGAGCAGGGCGCGCACGCGCTCATAGAGCGCGTCGCCCGAGCACTCCTGCTCGAGCATCAGCACCGCGCCGCCGTGGCCGGAGAGGACCCGGGCGTTCTTCTCCTGGTGGTTCGCCGTCACGTTGGGACTGGGCACCAGGATGCTGGGTTTGGCGATGGCGGAGATCTCCGAGATGGTGGACGCGCCCGCCCGGCTGAGCACCAGGTCGGCGGCCGCCATACAGGTGGGCATGTCGTAGATATATTCCCGCACGTCCACGCGCGGGTAGTCGGCCAGGTTGATGCCGGCGGCCTCCAGCCGCTCCATCACGCGTGGGTAGTAGCGCTGGCCGACGCCGTAGATGTGGTGGAAGGGCTGGCCCTCCCGGCACTCGCGGATGACAAAGTCCACCATGTAGTCATTCATCACCTGCGCGCCCAGGCTGCCCCAGGTGGTCAGGACGACGGGCAGGCTGTCGTCATAGTCCAGCGCGGCGCGCGCCTCCTGCCGGGTGAGCTGGAAGAAGTCGCCGCGCACTGGCGTGCCGGTCACCTCCACCCGCTCCGGGTGGGGATAGTGGCTCCGGCTCTCCTCAAAGCCCACCATCACCTTGTCCACCACCTTGGCCAGCGCTTTGGTGGTGAGCCCCGGCTCGGCGTTGGACTCGTGCACGGCGGTGGGGATGCCGCGCCGCGCCGCCTCGCGCACGACGGGGTAGGAGGCGTAACCCCCCGTCCCCACCACAAGGTCGGGCCGGAAGTCCCGCACGATCGCCCGCGCCTGTGCGCGCGAGCGCACGAGGTTTCGCACCGTGCCGAGGTTGTGGCGGATGCCGCTCCAGCTCAGGGAGCGGTAAAAACTGGTGATGGTCACCGTGCGGATGGGAAAACCCTCGCGCGGGACGAGTGTCTGCTCCATCCCGCCGTCGGCGCCGACGAAGAGAATTTCCGCCCCGTCCCGCTCCTGAAACATGCGCGCCAGGGCCAGGCCGGGGTTGATATGTCCCGCGGTCCCGCCGCAGGTAAAGAGTACCTTCATAAAGGGGTTCCTCCTCTCAGCCGATCTGCCGTCAGCCCTGCTTGGGCGCGGGAATCTGGCGCGAGACCGAGAGCACCACGCCGATCTCCGCCAGCTGAATACAAAGCGCCGTGCCGCCGTAGCTGAAAAACGGCAGCGAGATGCCGGTGGTCGGGATCAGGTTGGTGACCACGGCGATGTTCAGAAAGACCTGGGTTGCCAGCAGGGTGGTGATGCCCACCACCAGCAGGGAGCCGAAGCGGTCGCGCGCGTGCAGCGCCAGCCAGTAGCCGCGCAGCACCAGCAGGGCGAAGAGCAGCACGATCAGCGTGGCCCCGATAAAGCCCAGCTCCTCGCAGACGACGGCAAAGATGAAGTCGTTCTGCTCCTCCGGGAGGTAGAGGTACTTCTGCCGGCTCATGCCGAAGCCCAGGCCGGACAGGCCCCCGGAGGCCACGGCGTAGAGGGACTGGATGATCTGATAGCCGGTGTCGCCCGGGTCGCTCCACGGGTCGAGCCAGATAGCGATTCGGCCGGAGTTGTAGCCCAGCACGCCGATGAGCACCCAGAAGGCCGCGGCCAGCACGCCGGCACCGGCGACAAACCAGCCCCAGTGCACGCCGGCGGTGAACAGGATGGCCGCGCCGGCGGCGAACACCAGCAGCGTAGCGGACAGGTGCGGCTCCTGAATGAGCAGCAGGGCAATGATGCCGAGCACCGCGATGTACGGGATCAGCTCCCACAGGCCGACTTTCTCCCCGATCGCCTGAACGGCGAAGACGACGCGCTCCAGCCCGTTGGCCGGCTTGCGGCGGCGCAGGGGCATCCCCTTTTGCTGGGCGAGCTTGCGCTGCTGCTCCAGATGGCGCTTGGAGAGCCGGGAGGAGAAGTACATCACCACGCCGATCTTGGCGATCTCGGAGGGCTGGAAGGTGGTAACGCCCAGATTGAGCCAGCGGCGGGCGTTGTTGACCGAGATGCTCACGTGCGGGATGGGGATAAGCACGATCACCAGCAGGACAATGGAGATCGCCAGGGCAATCGCGCCCAGCCAGCGCAGCTGCTGGTAGTTGATCTTGGAGACGATATACATGCCCACCAGCCCGAGCGCGGCGAAGATCGCCTGGCGCTTGAAGTAATAGGCGGCATCATAGTTGGACTGCGCCTCCATGCTCGCCGTGTAGGACGAGGCGGAGAAGAGCATCACCAGCCCGATGCCGAGCAGCAGCAGCGTCAGCATCAGAAAGGGCATGTCAATCGGGCCGTAGGCCCACTGCTCCTCGCGCGTCAGGTCGCGCCTGGTCCTCCATGGCATCGCGTCCACTCCTTTCGCGGCCGGCTCTCAGGGAATTTCGCTCACAGCGTCGGGAACCGGTCCATCACGCCCCAGAAGGCGAGAATACAGGCGCACACCGTGATGACGGTGAACACCAGAAACAGCTTTTCCTCACTCCAGCCGCCCATCTCCAGGTGATGGTGCAGCGGGGCCATGCGGAAGATCCGCTTGCCGTGGGTGAGCTTAAAGTAGGTGACCTGGATGATATCGCTCATCGTCTCGGCGATATAGATGATGCCGATCAGGACCAGCACCAGCGGAATATCCAGGCTGAAGGCCAGGCCGCAGACCGCCCCGCCGAGAAAGAGCGAGCCGGTGTCCCCCATGAACACCTTGGCCGGGTGGAAATTGTAGATCAGAAACGCGCACAGCCCGCCGAAGAGGGCCGCGGCAAAGACGCCCAGCTCCTCATGCCCCCAGTAGGCGGACACGGCGACGTAGAACAGCGCCACCGGCATGGTCACGCCGGTCGCCAGGCCGTCCACCCCGTCGGTGAGGTTGACCGAGTTGACCGTCCCCACCATGACAAAGGCGGCGAAGACCATATAGACCGGCCACGGGATCTGGAGCGTCAGGTTGACAAAGGGAATATAGAGATCGGCGGACAGATAGCCGAAATAGCGCAGCAGCACGGTGAACAAGATCGCCGCCGCCAGCTGGAGCAGAAATTTCTGCGCGGCGGTCAGCCCCTCGTTCTTGTGGTGGCGGATCTTCATATAGTCATCAAAAAAACCGATCGCTCCAAAGACAAGGGAGAACAGGAAGACAAACAGCGCGCCCAGGCGTCCGCTGCGCAGGTCGGCAAAGCCCGTCAGCAGCACGGCGGCCAAAATACCCACGATAAACATGATGCCGCCCATCGTCGGCGTCCCCTGCTTGGACATGTGCCATTTCGGTCCGATCTCCTTGATGGTCTGCCCGGCCTTGAGCGCCACCAGCCTGGGAATCAGGACTTTTCCCAGCGCGTAGCTGACCAGAAACGAAATGGCAAAACTGACAATCATTCTCATCTTTGGAACCCCCCGTGCGGCAAGTCTGCTGTAAGGATACCACATTCCGCCGGCACTTTCTACCTCTCTTGTATACGATTGCGCCCCCCGGACGGCACGGCCCTTTTTGGCACAAAGCACAGGATACGCATCGCCCGCTCCGTTATCCGAGCTGCACGTCGCCGTCTGTCGCCGTCCGGTTGCCGAACTGAACGGTGACGACATAGCCCGGGCTCACCAGCGTCCCGGCCTCCACACTCTGGCCGGTGCAGACGGTGCTGCTGTCCGCCGCCGCACCGGAGACGCCGGTCGCGCGCATAAACAGCCCCGCGTTGTTCAGACGGGTGAGCGCCTGCTCCGGCGTCAGGCCGGCCAGGTTGGGCATCTCCACCGCCTCATCCGGCGTGTCCTCCCCCAGATAGAGGATGACGGTGTTATTCTGCGGGACGGAGGTGCCGCTGGCCGGAATCTGGCCGGTCACCTCATCGCCCACGCCGACGGTGCGGTAATCCAGTCCGAGCGCCTGGAGCGCATCGGCAGCCTCCGACTCCGTGCTGCCCTCCAGGTCAGGCATAGAGACCATCGCGCCGGTCACATCGTCGTCGCTGTAGGACGGCTCATAGCCCAGGTAGTCGAGAACATCCGCGATCAGATTGCCCGCGACCGGGGCGGCCATCGCGCTGCCGGAGATATACTGCCCGTCCGGCGTGTAGCTGGTCCCGGACACCGCCTCGGGCGCGTCGAACATCACCAGCGCGATGATCTCGGGGTCATTCGCCGGGGCAAATCCGACGAAGGAGACGACGTCCTCATCCTCTACCAGCGTCTGGGAGGTACCGGTCTTGCCGCCGATGCGGTAGCCGGCCATATAGGCATTCTGCCCGGTGTAGCTGGTGACAACCCCCTCGAGCATATCGCGCATCTGCGCGCTGGTCTCCTCGCTGATGACCTGGCGGACAATCTGGCTCTCTGCCTCATAGACGGTGTTCCCGTCGCTGTCCGTGATGGAGTCTACCACATAGGGCGTGCGCAGATAGCCGCCGTTGATGACCGAGTTGAACGCGGTGATCAGCTGAATCGGCGTGATCTGAAAGCGCTGTCCAAAGGAGGCGGTCGCCATATTCGTAAGGCTGAACTCCTCCTCCGGCCAGAAATAGCTGCTCGTCTCGTTGGGCAGGTCGATGCCGGTGGGCTCCATCAGGCCGTAGCTGTAGAGGTAGTCGTAGAATGTCTCCAGACCGAGCGACTGGGCGATGGAGATCATCGCGGGGTTGCAGGAGTGTCCGAGCGCCTCGGCCAGGGTCTGCATGCCGTGGCCGTTGCGGTTGGAGCAGCGAATCCGCCAGTCCCCCAGCATGACAAAGCCGCCGCAGTCAAACGTGCTGTTCTCGCTGATCACGCCCTGCTCCAGGCCGGCGGCCACCACGAGCGGCTTAAAGGTGGAGCCGGGCTCATAGGTGTAGTTGACCGCCTTGTTGTTCCACTGGCTGTAGACCGCCTCGGAATAGGCCTGGTCATAGGCCTCGTCATAGGTGAGGACGTGAAGCTCCTCCTCATCCTCATCCTCGTCTGCCGTGTCCGCCGCGGCCTCGTCCGTCCCGGTTCCGTCTGTCTCCGCCCCGTCTTCGGCGGCCTGCGCCTCCTCCCGGGCGGCCTCGACGGCGGCCTCCGACTCGTCAATCAGCTCCTGTGTGCGCTCCTCCACCCAGGCCAGCAGCGTCTCGTCGGTGACGGTGCCGGCGTCATTCAGGTCAAAGGAGGGGGAGGTGGCCATGCCGAGGATCGCGCCGGTATCGCACTGCATAACGATGATGGTCGCCCCGTTCTGAACGCCATACTGCTCGCAGTACTGGTCCAAATAGCTCTCGCAGTAGGACTGGATCGTGGTGTCCAGGGTGAGATAGATGTCATCCCCGTCCTGAGCGTCGTAGTAGTCCTGAAAAAAGTTGGTCAGGTCCACCCCGTCACGGTCGGTCGCGGTGACGACGCGGCCGGGCGTGCCGGTGAGCTGCTCGTCAAACATCGCCTCCAGGCCGTAGGCGCCGCCGTTTTCGTTCGTAAAGCCGATGATCTGCGCGGCCAGCGAGCCGAAGGGGTAGTAGCGGCGGGTATTGGGCTGGAGATAGACGCAGCCGGTCAGGTCGTAGGTGTCCAGCAGCTCGCGGATCTGGTCCTCCACCTCGCCGTCCACGCGCCGGGCCAGGCGCTCGTACTGGCTGTCGGTGTTCTGACAGCGCTCGCGCAGATCGCTCTCGTCCAGGCCGAGAATGGAAGCCAGATTGCCGCAGATAACGTCCTCCACGTTCCAGTCGTAGTCGGCGGTGTCCTCCCCCTTCTCCTGCGCCTCAGTGCGCGCCTCGTCCAGCGCGGCCTGCCGCTCGGAGATCGCCTTGGGGGAGATGATCACGTCGTAGGCGGTCGAGCTGATCGCCAGCACGTTGCCGTTGCTGTCGTAGATGGTCCCCCGCAGCGCGGAGACGGACAGCTCGGAGGTCTGCTGGTCAATCGCCTGCTCCTCCAGCTCCTCGTGCTGCACGATCTGCAGCCGGTAGAGCTGGAAGATCAGCAGGAGAAAGAGCAGCCCGCCAAACACCGCCATCAGGACCAGCGTCCGGTTGAAGATGGTGCGGTTGGCCGCCTTGCTCGCCTCGCGCAGTTTTCGTTCCTGATTCATCGGGTACCTGCCTTTCCGCTCCCGGCCGGAATGCCGCCGGGATGAAAAAAGGCGTAAGAAAAAATGCAATCTTTTCTCACGCCTCTGATTGTTCTCTTGTGGCTTTTGTCATCGGCGGCCGCCTTCCGTTCAGCCTATGCCGGGCGGCCCTTGCTTATGCGCCGGTGAGCGTCTCCCAGAAGACCCGCAGGTTTTCCAGCAGATCTCCGCTCGTCTCCTCGCTGTAGACCACCGCGTTGTCCGGCTCGGAGAGGTCGAGATAGACAATCTGGTCCGCCCGCGCCGTGGTGAGCAGCACACCGGACTGCTCGGCATTCTCCACCGCGGCGGAGAGCACCGCCTGGTCAAAGACCCGCTCGTACTGCGCGCGCAGGTCGCTCTCCTCCTGCTGGAGGGCCACGAGGTCATCCCGCGCGGTGGCCGTATCGGCATAGATGGTAGTGAGCTGTCCGTAGCTGAAGACGATCAGGATCGCCATAAAGGCCGCCGCCAGAAATCCCACCGCCGGCAGGAAGCTGTAGGCCTCCTTCGGCCGGAGATTCACTTTCACACGGGTCTGCACCTGCTGCTGGCTCTTCCGGCGGGGCCGGACCAGCGGCAGTTCCTGTAAGTACGACTGGCGGCTGCGCACCGCCGCGCCGCCGCCCACCCGGAAACGGGAGGTGTCGTAGGCGACGTTGCCGTAAGTTGCATGTCGTTGTCTCCGCTTCGCAGCAGCTGCCATACAAATGCCTCGTTTCTTATGTAGTCGCGCCGCTTCGGCACTTTTCGCACACACGCAGCTTCGCGCTGCGGGCGCGGGGATTGTGTTCCAGTTCCTCCGGGGAGGGCGTGACCGGCTTTCGCGTCAGCAGGCGGACCTGAGGGCTCCGGCCGCAGACGCAGACCGGGAACTCCGGCGGGCAGATACACCCGCGCGCCGCGTCCGCCATGGCGGTCTTGACAATGCGGTCCTCCAGCGAGTGGAAGGTGATCACGCACAGCCGCCCGAGCGGGTTGAGCCGGGGAATGACCGCCTCCATTGTCTCGGCAATCGCGCCCAGCTCGTCGTTGACGGCAATGCGCAGAGCCTGAAAGCTCCGCTTGGCCGGGTGCTGCCGCTCCCGCAGGGCCCGGGCCGGCATGGCCGACCGGATGACTTCCACCAGCTCCAGCGTGGTGCGGATGGGGGCGTGCTCCCGCCGGCGGACAATCGCCGCGGCGATCTGCGGCGCGCAGCGCTCCTCGCCATAGCGGCTGAGGATATCCCGCAGAGCGGCATAGTCATACGTATTGACCACATCCGCCGCCGTGAGCGGCGCGCTCTGGTCCATGCGCATGTCCAACGGCGCGTCCTGCCGGTAGGAAAAACCCCGGCTCGCGTCGTCCAGCTGCGGGGAGGAGACCCCGAGGTCGAGCAGGACGCCGTCCACGCCGGCAATCCCCAGCTCGTCAAGCACGGCGGGCAGCTCGCGAAAGTTCCGCCGCACCAGCGTCACCCGCCCGAGCAGCTCGCCGAACCGGTCCGGCGCCGCGTCCAGCGCGGCCTGGTCCTGGTCGATAGCGATCAGCCGGCCGCCCTCCGTCAGCCGCTCGGCGATGCGCCGGGCATGTCCCGCGCGGCCCAGCGTGCCGTCGACATAGACGCCGTCAGGCCGAATCCGCAGCCCCTGAAGGCATTCCTCCAACAACACCGGGCAATGAGTCCATTCCGTCGTGTTCACACCGCCCAGCCTTTCCGCGCGGGCGTCAGGGCCGCCGCGCTCCGAGAAATCCCATTGGGGATAGTATAATTCTTTTGTTCCAAAATTGCAACCCCTTGTAACCAATTTTTTCGCGAATTTTTCCCGCATTTTTCCGCTGAAAACGGTTGTTTTTCAATCACAAACGAACGTTTTACATAAAATCAGTTCCCAAAACCACACGGAACGCCGCAGTTTCCGGTTTCTTTTGCCAAGAATTATGTAAAACGACATCCCGCATCCCGTCGAACCGTGCGGTCAGAAACGGTCGTCCCCTGTCAAACAGACAGCGCCCCGTCCGGCCGGAAAACCGGATGGGGCGCTGGAATCGGTCCGTTTGGGCCTCTGCGCGGCTGAGGACTTTCGCTTTTAGTGTTCGGCAAAGCGGGAGAGGAACCGCCGGGTGCGCTCCTCGCGGGGATGATTGATGACCTGCTCCGGGTCCCCCTGCTCGACGATGACGCCGTCGTCCATGAAGATGACCTGGTTGGCCACGTCGCGGGCAAAGGCCATCTCATGGGTGACGATGACCATGGTGGTCTTCTGCTCGGCCAGCTCCCTGATGACCCGCAGCACCTCGCCGGTCAGCTCAGGGTCCAGGGCGGAGGTGGGCTCGTCAAAGCAGAGGATGTCCGGCCGCAGGGCGAGGGCGCGGGCGATCGCCACGCGCTGGCACTGGCCGCCGGAAAGCTGGTGCGGATAGTTGCCCATCCGGTCGGCCAGGCCCATCTGCCGCAGCAGCTCCTCCCCCTCGGCGCGAATCTCGTCGTGGATCTGGCGGCGGTTCGGCTTGTAGTCCGGCCGCTCGCGCGCGAGCAGCTCCTTGGCCAGCGTCACGTTCTCCAGTGCGGTGTACTGCGGGAAGAGGTTGAAGGACTGAAAGACCAGGCCGAAGTGCAGCCGCTTCTTGCGAATCTCCGACTCGCGCTGCGTGGCGGGGTCGGAGGCGTCAAAGAGCACCTCGCCGCCGACGGAGATGGTCCCCTGATCCGGCGTCTCCAGGAAGTTCAGGCAGCGCAGCAGGGTGGTCTTGCCGCTGCCGGAGGACCCGATGATGGAGAGCGCCTGCCCCTTTTCCAGGGAGAAGCTGATGTCCTTGAGCACGCTGGTCTCTCCAAAGTGCTTTTCGATGTGTTTGACCTCTAAGATCGCCATTCTCTTCTCCCCCTCAGCGGAAATAGTCCATCTTGCGCTCAATCCAGGTGAAGAGCATGGACAGCGCCCCGTTGAACACCAGATAGTACACACCGGTGAAAAACAGCGGCCAGATCAGGCCGGAGTAACCGTGCGAGCCCTTCATGAAGGCGTAGCCCGCCCAGATGACCTCCTGGAAGGAGATGATGCGGGCGATGGAGGTGTCCTTGACCAGGGTGATGATCTCGTTGGACATGGGCGGCACGATGCGCTTGATCATCTGCAGCAGGGTGACGCGGAAGAAGATCTGGCGCTTCGTCATGCCGAGCACCTCGCCGGCCTCCTGCTGGCCGACGGGCACGCCCTGGATGCCGCCCCGGTAGATCTCGGAGAAATAGCAGGCGTAGTTGATGATAAAGGCGATACAGGAGGCCAAAAAGCGCCCGAATTCGCCCGGCCAGGGGCTGTGGCCCTCCATGACCTGCCCGGGGACGTAGTAGATGATGATGAGCTGGAGCATCAGCGGCGTGCCGCGGATCACCCAGACCACCGCCCGCGTCAGCCAGCGCAGCGGGGCAAAGCGGCTCATCGACCCGAAGGAGATCACCAGTCCCAGCGGCAGCGCGCCGATTAAGGTGACGGCGAAGAGTTTGAGCGTCTGTAAAAAGCCCTCGTTCAGGGCATTCAGGACGGTTAAGAACATATCAGCGGTTCACCTGCTCTTTTTTTCTTCTCAGATCACGGCAGTCCAAAGCAGGGGGGCAAAAGCATCCCCCCTGCCTTGACGGGTTTCTCGTTGTGTACGTTAAGGACTGCAATCTCCCCAAATGCTCGCATTTGCGGGGAGGCAATTTAGCGCGCAATCAGCGCCGCGTCCACGCCGTACTCCTCGGCGATTGCCTGCATCGTGCCGTCGGCGTACGCGCTGTCCAGATACTCGTCCAGCGCGGCGGCGAGGTCGGAGCCCTTGCGGAAGCCGACGCCGTACTCCTCGCTGTTGAGCGAGATGGTATAGGTCAGGCCCTCATAGCTGGTGCCCTCGCCCACCATGGCGGCCGCCATCAGCGAGTCGATGATCGCCGCGTCGGCGGTGCCGCTGCTCACCTCGAGCAGGGCGGTGGCCTGGTCCATCACCTCGGTGTAAGTAAAGCCGTTGACCTCCGCCTGCTCCTGGCCAGCGGAGCCGGACTCCACGGCGAAGGTGAGATCGGCCAGGCTCTCCACCGAGTCATAATCCGCCGCGACGTCCGCGGGCAGGATGACCACCTGGGCGTTGTTCAGGTAGGGCGCGGAGCACTCCATCGCCGAGAGCACCTCGTCAGTCAGGGTCATGCCGTTCCAGACGCAGTCAATCGTGCCGCCGTCGAGCTCCATGATCTTGTTGTCCCAATCGATGAGCTGGAACTGCACCTCCACGCCCAGGCTCTGGGCAAAGCCGGTGGCCATCTCGGCGTCAAAGCCGATCCACTCGCCGGTCTCGCTCTGATAGTCCAGCGGCTCAAACTCGGTGATGCCGACCACCAGCGTGCCCTTGTCCTGGACATAGGCCAGGTCGCTCTCCGCGGCCGCGTCCCCGGTGTCGGTCTCCTCTGTCTCCGCGGCGTCCGCGCCGTCGCCGGCGGACTCCTCCGTGCCGGACGCGGCGTCCGTCCCGGTCTCCTCCGTCTCCGCGGCGCTCTCGCCGCCGCAGGCGGCCAGGGCCAGGCACATCGCCAGGGCCAGCAGCAGAGCGGCCAGCTTCTTCATCTTCTCCATAGGTCCTTCCTCCAAACAGTCATTTTCCGTGTCGGAGGGGGACCCCCTCCAGACTGCATTATGTTATCACATTAGCAGACTAATGTAAAGGGGCATTCTGTCCAAACAGGGGGAGAAACGCTGTCCGTCTCTCTCCTTTGCGCCCATACCTGCCGGAAAACAGCCGTAAGAGCGCCCGACCCCTCCTTTCGGCACCGGGTCGCCTCCTCCCCACGTGAAAAGAGATAAATTTATCACATTCCTGTTGACACCGGAGCAGCGAAGTGATATATTTGTCTTGAAATGAGAGAAATATATCTCGTCCCACTGGAGGTCTTATCATGAAAAAGAATACCGTCAAGCGGCTCGTCCTCTGCGGAGCCGGCTGTCTGCTGCTTCTGCTGCTGTCTACCTGGTACGCGGTCGTCTGGAACGAGAGCAGGCTGGTCGCGCCGATGGACTTTGCCACCTATGTCTTCCGGCTGCGGGACCTGCCCATGCTGGTCTCGCTGGGCCTGCTGATCCTGTATGTGTGCTGCCTCGTCGCGCTCGTGGTTTCGGCCACCCTGCGCAGCCGCCGCAGGTCCGCATCGGACCGGACCACCCGGAGCATCAGTCCCAGGCTGGGATTTCTCGGCTTTCTCGGCCTGCTCGGGTTTGGCGGCTTTTGGACCTATTCCTGGAACGGAACCATCTTCCCCTTTCTCTTTTTCCTCTTTTTCGGCTTCTTCGGCTTTTTCTTTGAGGGAAAGCTGTCCAACACCTTCATGGACGAGCGCTATCGCGAGAACAAGCTGCGGGCGCAGCTGACGGCGCAGCGGGTGTCCCTCACTGTCATCTTTCTCGCCGTCGTGCTCTTGGGGCGCGGCAGCCTGATGGGGCATCTGGAGTACACCCTGATCGCGCTGCTGATCGTGATCTCTCTCGCTCTGGCGTTGTGGCTGTTCCTCTCGGAATACCTGCTCTACCGCTATGACCACGACGAGCCGGCAGAGGAGAACGAGGGGTGAGCCATGGCGGAATTTGAGTGCAGGCTGAAGCAATACCGGCTGCTGAAAAACCTGACCCAGGAGCAGCTCGCCGCCCTGGTCGGCGTGCGCCGGGAGACCATTATGCGCCTGGAGAAGGCTCAGTACAATCCGTCCCTGAAGCTGGCGGTGGACATCTCCCGCGCAGTCGGGGCGCCGATTGAAGAGATTTTCATCTTTCCATCGCGGCCGCAAAAGGAGGTCCAACCATGACAGACCCGATTCAATACACAACAGATGACCGGGAACTGAGCGCTGCCGCCTTTCTTTCCTTTGTCCGGGAGATTTGGCCGGGAGATTACGACCCAGAGCGGACGCAGGCTGCCCTGTCCAGAACAATCAATATCACTGCCCGCTGCCGCACCGTAGGGGCGCACCTCGTGCGCCCGTGAACGCCGATCGTCTTGGCCGGCAGGCGCACACGGTGCGCCCCTACGGGCTCTGCGTCTTACGGCAATATTGGTTTACCACACCGCTTCGATAAAAAACTGCCGCACCCCCTCTCTGTCCTTTGACAGAGGAGCGGTGCGGCAGTTGGTATTGGGGATTAGGTCATCTCGCCTGCGTGATCTTCCCGGCCAGGGCGCTGGCGGCGGCGGTGGCGGGGGAGGCGAGGTAGATCTCCACCTTGTTCGTGCCCATCCGGCCGAGGAAGTTGCGGTTGTTCGTGGCCACCACCCGCTCCCCGTCGGTCAGGATGCCGCCGGTGCGGCCGCAGCACAGGCCGCAGCCGGGGTGGGTGATGATCGCCCCGGCGCGCTGCAAGATCTCCATCGTGCCGTTGGCCAGCGCGTCGAGGTAGACCTGGCGGCTGGCGGGGGTGACGATCAGCTTGACGAAGGGGGCGACGTGGCCGCCCTTCAGGATCTCCGCGGCGCACATCAGGTCCTCCAGCCGTCCGTTCGTGCACGAGCCGAGGAAGACCTGGTCGATCGGCAAACCCTCCAGCTCGGAGACGGGGCGGATCTTGTCCACCTGGGAGGGGCAGGCGAGCACGGGGACCAGGTCCTCCGCCCGGTAGTGAACGGTGCGGATATAGTGCGCGTCCGCGTCCGCGGCGAGCGACCGCTCCGCCTCGCCCAGCTCCATCCGGCAGTAGGCCGCCGTCTTCTCGTCCGGGACGAAGAGGGCGCACTTGGCCCCCGCCTCGACGGCCATGTTCGCCATGGTCATCCGGCTGGCGACGGACAGCTCCTCCACGCAGGAGCCGGCGAACTCCAGCGCGCAGTAGGACGCGCCGTCCGCGCCCAGATCGCCGATCAGGCGCAGGATCACGTCCTTGGAGGTGACGTGGGGCGGCAGATGGCCGTCCACCACGACGCGGATGGTCTCCGGGATGCGGACCCAGAGAGTGCCGGTGCCCAGGATGGAGGCCATCTCGGTGTAGCCGATGCCGGAGGAGAAGGCCCCGACGCAACCGTAGGTGGTGGTGTGGCTGTCGGTGCCGAAGACCACGTCCCCCGGCCTCACATACCCCGCCTCCGTCATGAGCTGGTGGCAGATGCCGTCCGAGCGGTGGACGTGGGTGAGGCCCTGCTCAGCGGCGAAGGCGTCGCCGATGCGGTGGTGGCGGCTGTCGTCGAGCTGGCTGGCGGGGACGAGGTGGTCGTAGATCAGCACAATCTTGTCCGGGTCCCAGACGCGGGTGAAGCCCATCTCCCGGAACTTCTCCGCCACGAAGGGGATGAAGATGTCGTGAATCATCACGCGGTCCACCGAGACGGTGACGATATCGCCCGCGCAGGCGGTCTCACTGCCGGTATTGCGGCGGATCAGCTTTTCAATCATGGTCGCGCCCATGTCGCACCCCTCCTCACTCCAGGCCGTTGCGGCGGCGCATCGCGTGCACCAGGCCGCCGGCGTTGATGATCTCCAGCAGGTTGTCCGAGAGGGCGGCGATGGGATAGGTCTTGCCCTTGCAGGTGATGGCCTTGCCCACCTCGACGGCGATCTCGTCCCCGTCCGCCACATCCGCGCGCAGGGCAGGGCACTCGATGAGCAGCAGGCCGTTGTTGATCGCGTTGCGGAAGAAGATGCGCGCGAAGCTCCCGGCGATCACGGCGCGCACGCCGAGTGCCTTGAGTACCTCGGGCGCCTGCTCGCGCGAGGAGCCGCAGCCGAAGTTCTTCCCAGCCACGATCACGTCCCCCGGCCGAATCTGCCCGGCGAGCTCCGGGCGCAGCGGGGAGAAGGCGTAGGGGCGCATGTCCTCCACCGATTTCAGCGCGAGATATTCCGTGGGCATGATGATGTCGGTGTCAATGTCGTCGCCCAGCACCCAGATGCGGGCGGTAAACGTCTCAGCGGCCATCTCTCACACCTCCCGGGGCGGCAGGCGGTCCGCCGTGGTGATCTCCCCGGCGATGGCGGAGGCGGTCACCGTCTCCGCCGAGCCGAGGTAGACAAAGGAATCCTTATGGCCCGCGCGGCCCTTGAAGTTGCGCGTGCCGGTGCTGATGAGGGTCTCCCCCGCGCCGATGACGCCCTGACAGCTGCCCCAGCAGACGGAGCAGTTGGCGTTCATCACGATGGCCCCGGCGCGCAGGAAGATCTCGATCAGCCCCTCCTCCATCGCCTGGAGGTGGACGTCCGCGCTCGCCGGGACGACGAGGAAGCGCACCCGCTCGGCCACGTGCCGGCCCTCCAGGATGGCGGCGGCGGCGCGCAGGTCCTCGATGCGCCCGTTGTTGCACGAGCCGAGAAACGCCTCGTCAATCGGCGTGCCGACGCAGTCGGCGGCGGGCACCACCTGGTCGACGAAGTGGGGCTTGGCCACCACGGGGACGATCTCGCCGAGGTCGATGTCATAGGTCGCGGCGTAGACCGCGTCCGGGTCGCTGGTGTAGACCGCCTTGGGCGTGCGGCCGTGGGCGGCGAGGTAGTCCAGGGCCACCTGGTCGGCCGGCATGAGGGCGGTCTTGGCCCCCGCCTCAACGCAGAGGTTGCAGATGGCGATCCGGTCGGACATGGTGAGGGTTGCGAGACCCTCGCCGGTGAACTCCATCGCCTTGTAGTTTGCGCCGTTGGCCCCGATGCGGCCGATGATGGTGAGAATCAGGTCGCGCGCCGTCACGCCGGGGCGCAGGCGGCCATGGAGACAGAAGCGCAGGCTCTCGGGCACCATCACCCAGCTGTGGCCGGTGACCATGGCGTAGAGGTAGTCGGTGCAGCCCACTCCGGTGCCGAAGGCCCCGAGCGCCCCGTAGGCACAGGTGTGGCTGTCCGCGCCGAAGATGAGCTGGCCGGGGCGAACGTGGCGCTCCATCATGAGCTGGTGGCACACGCCCTGGCCCTCATAGAAGGTGATGCCGTGCTCCCGGGCAAAGTCGCGCATCTTCTTGTGGCTCGCCGCCGTCTTGGGGCTGTCGGAGGGCATATTGTGGTCCACCACCCACACCAGCTTGGATACGTCCGCGATGCGCGGATGGGCCAGCTTGTGGTACATGTCGATCGTCAGGTGAGTGGTGCCGTCGTTGCTCATGAGCAGGTCCAGCTCCACCGTGTGGATCTCGCCCGCGCGCACGCAGGTCTCCCCCGCGGCGGCGGCGATGATCTTTTCCGCCATTGTCATCCCCATCTGCTCACGCCTCCTCCCGGTCCAGCGAGGCCAGCAGGCCGCCCTGGTTCAAAATATTCTGCATATACGGGTTGATCTTGGTGCAGGAATAGGACTGTCCGCCCACCGTGGCGACCCCCTCGGTCAGGGTATCGGCGGCCCCGGCTACCAGTTCAAGGACG
>DGYMR06203__coassemble_607_pt1 | contig 51149 bp, 69 predicted proteins | sample DGYMR06203__metabat2_low_PE_036 | metagenome-assembled genome bin DGYMR06203 | reverse complement strand
AAGCCGTTGGAGTACTCCACCGGCTGGCCCTGCGCCCCGCAGTTGGGGCACACGGTCTCCCGCCCCGTCAGGCGGTGGCCGCATTTCTTGCAGTACACAGTCCTCTCTCCTCTCTACGCGCTCAGGCGCCGCGCGACCCGCAGACCGGACAATCCATCACGCCGGCCGGCAGTTCCGCATCACAACTACGGCATCGCCTGACAGACTTCGACATCTCCATGTCAAGAAAAGCTGTCCCGGTCACAGACAGCGCCCCCGTCTCCGTCTCATCCTTCTCTTTCCGCGTCTCCGGCTTGGGAGGCTCCGGCGTCTTCTTGGGGGGTGGCGTCTTCTTGGGGGGTGTGGGAGGCTTTTTCGGATCCACCGACGGGCCAGCGCTGTCAGAACGCCGCTTGACCACCTGATAGACCACAATCATAAAGGCAATGACCAGAATGATAATCAAAAAAGTAACGGTTTCCATCTCACAATCCCTCTCTCGCCGCTCTTTCCCGGACAGGGGCGCTCTCCATATAAAATGACAGTTTAATTATATCCATTCTTCCAATGTCTGGCAAGAATTTTTTCTTTTCAGAAATATATGGCAAAGCGGCCAGCAGTCGGAAATATTTTCCCGGACGCTGGCCGCCGCTCGCCTATTATTCCTTTTTCTCTTCCCCACCGGCCGCGATAGCCCGGTATTGGGCGTCCAGCCAGTCAAGCACCTGATCGCGCCCCTCTTCTGTGAGAGGAAACTCCGCCGTGGCGAGCACCTCGCTCTCCTCGAGACAATATTCTCCTCTCCAGACAAAGGTCTCTACGCGGCTGTCCGGCAGCAGCTGGCCGCTGGCCTTGTCGCGCAGCGCGGTGGGCCGGACGAGAAAGCGCATCTCGCGAAAGCTCCCGTAAAAGGCGTTTCCGTTGGTCCAGCTGTGCAGATTGGTGAGATAGAATCCCGGTTCGTCCCGCAGCATGGATCACCCTCCTCTCATAGTCTTCGTGCCAGGCAAGTAAAAACGCGCCGCAGGGGCAGGTATTCCCCCCTCTGCGGCGCGTTTGCCTCAGCAGTCTGCTGCTCCGGCTTAGACCAGCTCGAGCACCGCGATCTCCGCGGCGTCGCCCCGGCGGAAGCCAGCCCGGACAATCCGGGTATAGCCGCCGTTGCGGTCGGCATACTGCGGGCCGATCTGGTCAAACAGCTTCTTGGCCACGTCCTCCTTGGTCAGGAACGCGAGGGCCTGACGATAGGCAGCCAGGTCGTTCTGCTTGGCCAGGGTGATCATCTTCTCCGCCAGCGGGGCAATTTCCTTGGCCCGGGTGACGGTGGTTCTCATCTGGCCGTGCTCAAGCAGGTCAGTCGTCTGCTGGCGCAGCATGGCCATACGGGCATCGGTGGTCTTGCCCAGTTTGCGATAACCAGCCATTCCAATTCACTCCTTCAGTGCCGCCCCGCCGCAGCGGGGCTGTTGATGTCTCGGGCGAATTGCCCGGTCAGTTATTTTCTTCGCTCTTGAGAGAGAGCCCCATCATCGCCAGCTTGTTCATGACCTCCTCCAGGCTCTTGCGGCCCAGATTGCGGACCTTCATCATCTCGTCCTCCGTCTTCTCGGTAAGATCCTGGACGGTATTGATGTTGGCGCGCTTGAGGCAGTTGAAGGAACGGACGGAGAGGTCCAGCTCCTCGATGGTCATCTCGAGCACCTTGTCGCGCTGGGTCTCCGGCTTCTCCACCACGGTGGAGCGGCTGCCGACCGTCTCAGACAGGTCGGTGAAGAGCACGAAGTGATCGCACAAAATCTTCGCGCCGAGGGAGACGGCATCGCGCGCGGTGATCGTGCCATCCGTCCAGACCTCCAGCGTCAGCTTGTCAAAGTCGGTCATATTGCCCACACGGGTATTCTCCACCGTGTAATTGGCCTTGAGCACCGGAGAATAGATGGAGTCCACCGGGATCACGCCGATCACGGACTGCGCCGGCTTGTTGCGGTCGGCGGGCACATAGCCGCGGCCGTGGCTGAGCGTCAGTTCCATATTCAGCGCGGCATCCGGACCGAGGGTGGCGATGTGCAGGTCGGGATTGAGAATCTCCACCTCGCCGTCGGCCTTGATGTCTCCGGCGGTGACCTCGCCCTCTCCGCTGGCCTGGATATAGACCGTCTTGGTGCCGGTGCCATAGAGCTTGGCGATGATCTTCTTCACGTTCAGGACGATCTGGGTCACATCTTCCTTCACGCCCGGAATGGTGCAGAACTCGTGCTGGACGCCAGCGATCTTCATGGTAGTGACGGCAGTGCCGGGGAGAGAGGACAGCAGAATACGGCGCAGGGCATTGCCCAACGTGGTGCCGTAGCCGCGCTCCAGAGGCTCGACGACATACTTGCCATAGGTACCGTCATTGGGGTTCTCAATACACTCAATGCGGGGCTTTTCAATTTCTACCATTTATTACATACCCTCCTCGTCTGCGGGGAGCGGGAACACCCCCCATTTGGTTGTACAGCTTACCAATATGAGGAAGCACTGATTCAATGGGCGGCGGACCGCGGCGCAGGCCGGACCCGCCGCTCTCTCTTTCCTTGACTCAGAGGTTCCTTGATGAGGGCTGGTCAATTATTTGGAGTACAGCTCGACGATCAGGTGCTCTTCCACGGGGAAGTCGATGTCAGCGCGCTCCGGCAGACGAGTGATGGTGCCTTTCAGGGCCTCTTTCTCGCGGTCCATCCAGGCGGGCACAGTGACGGCGATAGCGTCCTCACCCAGGAAACGCTTAAACTTGACGGAAGAACGGCTGGAGTCCTTGACCTCGACCACGTCGCCGGCCTTGACCAGGTAAGAGGGGATGTTCACCCGCTTGCCATTGACCAGGAAGTGGCCGTGGCTCACCAGCTGACGGGCCTCACGGCGGGTCAGAGCAAAGCCCATCCGAAACACGACGTTGTCCAGACGGCGCTCCAGGGTGACGAGCAGGGTCTCGCCGGTGACGCCGGGGGCCTTGGCGGCCTTCTCGTAATAGGTGCGGAACTGCTTCTCCAGCACGCCGTAGATGAACTTGACCTTCTGCTTCTCCTGAAGCTGAAGGGCATATTCGCTCTTCTTGCGGCGCATCTGGTTCTTGCCGGTGCGCTTGGTGCTCTTCTTGCCGTTATAGCCCATCACGGCGGGGGAAATGCCCAGGGCCTCGCAGCGCTTGGCAATGGGCTGAGTATTCTTGGCCATAGTCTGTTATGCCTCCTTCTTGTGATCAGACACGTCTTCTCTTGGGAGGACGGCAGCCATTGTGGGGCACAGGAGTGACGTCTTTGATCAGCGTCACTTCCAGACCCACACCCTGCAGCGCGCGGATGGCGGCCTCACGGCCGGCGCCCGGGCCCTTGACGTACACCTCCACCGTCTTCAGGCCATGCTCCATGGCGGCCTTGGCGGCGGTCTCCGCGGCAGTCTGCGCGGCGAAGGGGGTGGACTTCCGGGAACCGCGGAAACCGAGTCCGCCGGAGGAAGCCCAGCTCAGGGCGTTGCCCTGCAGGTCAGTGACGGTGACCATGGTGTTATTGAAGGAAGAGCGGATATGCACAGCGCCCTTCTCCACATTCTTGCGCTCGCGGCGACGGCGAACGACTTTCTTAGCTTTGGCCATTGTTCATATCCCTCCTTTACTTCTTCTTGTTGGCAATGGTCTTCTTCGGGCCCTTGCGGGTACGGGCGTTGGTCTTGGAGCGCTGGCCGCGCACGGGCAGGCTCTTCTTATGGCGCAGGCCGCGGTAAGAGCCAATCTCAATGAGGCGCTTGATATCCATAGCCACGTTACGGCGCAGGTCACCTTCGACCATATACTGATGGCCGATCACATCGCGCAGGGCGGCCTCCTGGGCCTCCGTCAGGTCGCGGACGCGGGTGTCGGGGTCAATCCCGGTCTGGGCGAGAATCTTCTGAGCGCTGGTGCGGCCGATGCCGTAGATATAGGTCAGGCCGATCTCCACGCGCTTATCCTTGGGCAGGTCAATGCCGGCAATACGAGCCATAAATCAATACACCTCCTTATCCTTGTCTCTGCTTGTGCTTGGGATTCGGGCAAATCACCATAACTCTGCCCTTGCGCTTAATGACCTTGCATTTTTCGCACATGGGCTTGACGGACGGTCTTACTTTCATCGTCGTACCTCCTGTTTTGCTGCATGGGACCGTACCCTTGTCCAGAGGGCGTGTTCCCATGTCCCCGCCGGTATGGGCGGGATTATTTGCTTCTCCAGGTAATCCGGCCGCGAGTCAGATCATAAGGGGACATCTGGACTGTCACCTTATCTCCCGGGAGGATCCTGATATAGTTCATCCGGAGCTTTCCGGAGATGTGAGCCAGGATGGTGTGGCCGCGGCCGATATCCACCAGGAAGGTGGTATTCGGCAGGGCCTCTTTTACGATCCCTTCCAGCTCGATCATATCTTCTTTGGACATGAGCGTTTTACCTCCTATGCGGAGTTCCCGTATCGGGACCTACCGGGGAATCTGAATCGCGGAAGGCGGCCAATACAGCGCGCAGCTGCCTGTCGCTGACCGCTTCGCCTCTGTGCAGTCGTTCGACTGCCGGATGTGCGCTGGTCCCTACGCAGCGGAGATGCCTCGGGTTCTTCCGCTTGGGCGTAGCCAGCTTTCTCCCCTTACCGTCGGCAACCAGGACCCGGTCTCCCTCCACCGCAAGGACGAGGAAGAGACGGCCCCGGTCATGCCCGGCCAGGGAGAGAACGATTTGTCTCGGGTGGATACTGCCAGTCATATCAATCTCCGCACCGGGTAAGGATCTCAGCCTCGCCATCGGTGATGAGAATGGTATTTTCGTAATGGGCGGCCAGCTTGCCGTCCGCCGTCATCGGGACGACCCAGCCGTCCGGCATCCGCCGGTTGCGGATGCGCGCAGAGCCCTGGTTGACCATCGGCTCGATGCAGATGGCCATATTGGGATACAGCCGCGGATTGCCGCCCAGCGGGCGCTCGGGCACGTAGTTGGGAACCTCCGGCGCCTCATGGACGCTGCGGCCGATGCCGTGGCCGGTGTACTCGCGCACCAGGCTGTAGCCGGCCGCCTCGGCGCACTGCTGCACCGCCGCGGAGATGTCAAAGATATGCCCGCCCGCCCGGGCCTTCTCAAAGCCGGCCCAAAAGGCCTGCTCCGTGGTGTCAATCAGCCGTCGGGCCTCGGGGGAGATCTCCCCGCAGGCGAAGGTCGCGCAGCAGTCGCCGTGATAGCCGCCGACCGCCACGCCGTTGCGGTCGAGCTTATAGTCTCCCACGCAGGCGCCGACGTCGATGGTCACGATGTCCCCCTCTTTCAGCCTCCGGTTTCCGGGCACGCCGTGGATGATCTCGTCGTTGACCGAGATGCACGCCGCGCCGCGGAACCCGTAGAGGTGGTAGAAGGAGGGGTATCCCCCATGACTGCGGATGAATTTGTTGATCTCGTGGTCGATCTCCCGGGTGGTGACGCCGGGACGGACCAGGCTGCCGCCAAAGGCGCGGGCCTCAGCCGTCAGCCGTCCCGCCCGGCGCATCTGCTCCACCTGATGAGGGGAGAGGATGGTGATGCGTTCGCCGGACATGGTCACTCGCCCAGCGCGGCCATGATCGCCTCGTTCGTGGCCTGGATGGTGGGCCGATTGGCCACCATCTTCAGCACGCCGCGGCTCTCATAGTAGCCCTTCAGCGGTTCGGTCTCGGCGTGATAGGTCTTCAGCCGGGCCCGGACGGTCTCCGGTTTGTCGTCCTTACGCTGGGTGAGCGGCTGACCGCACACGTCGCACACGCCTTCCACCTTGGGCGGGGCGGCGACCACATGATAGGTCGCGCCGCAGTTGAGGCAGGTCCTGCGCCCGGTCATCCGGCGCTCGATCTCCTCGTCACTGATCTCAATGGAGATCACCGCATCAAAGTGAATGCCCGCGGCCTCCAGCGCGTCCGCCTGCGCCAGCGTGCGGGGCACGCCGTCGAGGATATAGCCGTCCGCGCAGTCCGGCTCTGCCAGGCGCTCGGTGATCACACCGATAATGACCTCATCGGGGACCAGGGCGCCGGCGTCCATATACTCCTTGGCCTTCAGGCCGATGGGCGTGCCGTTCTTCACAGCGGCCCGGAGGATATTTCCGGTCGAGATGGTGGGGATGTGCAGGGCCTTGCTGATGATCTCAGCCTGCGTGCCCTTTCCGGCGCCGGGAGCGCCCAACAGAATCATCTTCATCCTTACGCCCTCCTCAGTTCAGGAAGCCCTTGTAGTTGCGCATGAGCATCTGCGCCTCGAGCGCCTTCTGGGTGTCCAGCGCAACCGAGACCACGATGAGCACCGAGGTGCCGCCGATGGCCAGCGCGCTCATATTGAGCAGGTTGCCAGTGATGATGGGCAGCAGGGCGATGATGCCGAGGTAGATCGCACCAAACATGGTGATCCGGTTGAGCACCCGGGCGAGGAACTCCGCCGTGGGACGGCCCGAACGGAAGCCGGGGATAAAGCCGCCCTGCGCCTTGAGGTTGTTGGCCACTTCGATGGGGTTAAACTGGATGGTCGCGTAGAAATAGCTGAAGCCCACGATCAGCAGGACGTACACCACAGCGTAGAAAATGCTGTCGGTGTCGAACGCCTGAATCACCGGGGAATCGGCCCACGCGGGGACGAAGGCGGCGATGGTCGCCGGGATGCTGGCAATGGTCTGCGCGAAGATGATGGGCATGACGCCGGACATGTTCACCTTCATCGGAATCTTGGACGCCTGGCCGCCGTACTGCTTCCGGCCCACGACGCGCTTGGCGTACTGGACGGGAATCCGGCGCTCAGCTCCGCTGATGAAGACGACAAAGACGACCAGCAGCAGCATGCCGATGACAATCAGCGGGATCGCCCAGATGGGCACCACAATGCTGGAGGTGTCGGTCACGCCGTCAAGCCAGTTGACCGCGCCGATATACATATAGTACACGGCGCTCGGCAGGCGGGAGATGATGCCGGCGAACAGCAGGATAGAGATGCCGTTGCCAATGCCAAACTCCGTGATCTGCTCACCCAGCCACATGACAAAGACGGAGCCGGCGGTGAAGGTGATGACAATCACGATAGCTGCCCAGACGCTCTCCTCCGCCAGGAGCAGATTGGAGCGCAGCAGGAAATAGTAGCCGAGACCCTGCAGCAGGCCGATGCCAAGTGTGGTATAGCGGGTAATCCGCTCGATCTTGCGCTTGCCCTCTTCGCCGCCGTCCCGCGCCAGGCGCTCCAGCGGCGGGATCGCCACAGTGAGCAGCTGGATAATGATGGAGGCGTTGATATACGGCTGGATGGACAGGGCGAAGACGGTGCCCTGTCCGAACGCGCCGCCGCTCATGACGTTCATCAGGCCGAGAATGTTGCTCGAGGCCGCGTTAAAGTAGTCCTGGAGCGAGGCGGTGTCGATGAACGGAACGGGGATGGAGTTGCCCAGCCGGAAAATCAGCAGGGCAAAGGCGACAAAGATGAGCTTCCGGCGCAGCTCTTCGATCTTCCATGCGTTGCGAATGGTCTCGAGCACTTTAGATCACCTCTGCCTTTCCTCCCGCAGCTTCAATCTTTTCCTTCGCGGAAGCGGAGAAAGCGTTCACCTGCACGGTCAGCTTCTTGGTCAGCTCGCCGCCGCCGAGGATTTTTACGCCGTACTTGCAGTTGCTCACCAGGCCGGCGTCCATGATGTCGCGCACGGTGACGGTCGCGCCGTCCTCAAAGCGCTCAAGCGCGCTGACATTGATGGCGTCCAGGGGCTTGGCAAAGATATTGTGGAAGCCGCGCTTGGGCAGGCGGCGGGCCAGAGGCATCTGGCCGCCCTCAAACCCGATGCGGACCTTTCCGCCGGAGCGGGCCTTCTGGCCCTTGTGGCCGCGGCCGGCGGTCTTGCCGTTGCCGCTGCCGTGGCCGCGGCCCTTGCGCTTGGGGGCCTGGGTCGCACCCGGCGCGGGAGACAGGTCATGCAGATTCATAATCGACATACCTCCTTATTCAGCTTCGGAAACCTGGCAGAGGTAACCGATTTGGGCGAGCTTGCCCGCCGTCTGCGCGTTGTCCGGCTGGACGGTGGTGTCGCCGATCTTGCGCAGGCCCAGGGAGGCCGCCGTGTCCTTATGCTTCTGGAGCCGGCCGTTCAGGCTCTTGACCAGAGTGATTTTCTTCGCCATGGTAACGACCCTCCTTACAGCTCTTCCACGGACTTGCCGCGGGTGGCCGCGACCTGCTCAGGGGTGCGCAGGCTCTTGAGGCCCTCAAAGGTGGAGGCGACCACGTTCTGCGGGTTGTGGGAGCGCAGGCACTTGGTACGGATGTCCTTGATGCCGACGGCCTCCATCACAGCACGCACCGGGCCGCCGGCGATGACGCCGGTGCCGTCGGGAGCGGGCTTGAGGAGCACGGAGCCGGCGCCGAACTTGCCGACCACCTCATGGGGGATGGTGGTCCCCTGGAGAGAGACGTCGATCATGTTCTTCTTGGCATCCTCAATGCCCTTGCGGATCGCCTCGGGCACCTCAGCGGCCTTGCCAAGGCCGTAACCGACCTTGCCCTTGCCGTCGCCGACCACCATCAGGGCAGAGAACTTGAAGATTCGGCCGCCCTTGACCGTCTTGCTGACGCGGTTGAGGTAGACGAGCTTCTCGATATACTCGCTCTGCGGTTTCTCAAATCTGGGCATGTTCTTTCCTCCTCCTCATCAGAACTGCAGGCCGCCCTCGCGGGCGCCCTCGGCCAGGGCCTTGACGCGGCCGTGGTACAGGTAGCCGCCGCGGTCAAAGACCACAGCCTCGATGCCGGCGGCCTTGGCACGCTCAGCAACCATCAGGCCGACCTTCTTGGCCGCCTCGACGTTGCCGCCGTGGCCCTCAAAGCCCTTCTCGAGGGAGGAAGCGGAGACCAGGGTGACGCCCTTGGTGTCGTCGATCACCTGAGCATAGATGTTGGTCTCGCTGCGGAACACGTTCAGACGGGGTCTCTCGGGGGTGCCGGAGATCTTAGAACGGACACGCTTATGACGCTTGAGGCGCTGCGCGTTGGTATTGGGTCTGTGAATCATTTAGGCACACCTCCTTACTTCTTCTTGGCGCCGGTCTTGCCTTCCTTGCGGCGGATGACTTCGTCGGCGTACTTGATGCCCTTGCCCTTATAGGGCTCAGGCGGACGGATCTCACGGATGCGGGCGGCCACCTGACCGACCAGCTCCTTATCGCAGCCCTTAACCACGATCTTGTTCGGCGCGGGGCACTCAAGCGTGATCCCCTCCACCGGCTCAACATTCACCGGATGGGAATAGCCGACATTGAGCTGGAGCTCCTTGCCCTGCATGGCGACACGGTAACCGATGCCGTTGACGTCCAGATCCTTCTGGAAGCCCTTGGTCACGCCGACAACCATGTTGTGGACAATCGCGCGGACCATGCCGTGGCAGGCGCGGTTCTCCTTGCTGTCGTTCGGGCGGGTGCAGTGGAGCACGTTACCCTCCTGAGCGACCGTGATGTTGGTGGGGAACTGCTTGGTCAGGGATCCGAGGGGGCCCTTGACGGTAATGACATTGCCCTCGTCGATGGTGACGGTGACACCGGCGGGAACGTCAATGGGCATTCTGCCAATTCGAGACATGTTCGGTTCCCTCCTTACCAGACGAACGCAAGGACCTCGCCGCCGACGTGAGCCGCGCGCGCGGCTTTGTCGGTCATGACGCCCTTGGAGGTGGATACGATAGCGATGCCCAGACCGTGCAGAACACGCGGCAGCTCGTCGGCGCCAGCATAGACGCGCAGGCCGGGCTTGGAGACGCGGCGCAGACCGGTCAGGGCCTTCTCGTTGCCGTTATACTTCAGGGTAATACGGATAATTCCCTGGGTGCCGTCGTCGATGAGCTGGAAGTTCTTGATATAGCCCTCGTCGAGCAGGATCTGGGCAATGGACTTCTTCATGTTGGACGCGGGGACATCGACGGTGGTATGCTTGGCGGCGTTGGCATTGCGGATGCGGGTGAGCATATCAGCAATGGGATCGGTGATGTGCATACAAATGGACCTCCTTCAATAAAGGTTACAGGCGGGCGGTGTCCGCCCCCTGTCAAGGCGCCAGGGTATCAGGGGAACGCAGGCCGAAGGCGTCCGGCCCCGGCAGGGTCTTCCCGTGACTTCTGGCGCCGATGGGACAGCGTCGCCCGGCGGGGCCTCCGATGGTTTTACCAGGAGGCCTTCTTCACGCCGGGAATCTGGCCCTTGTAGGCCAGCTCGCGGAAGCAGATACGGCAGATGCCGTAGTCACGCAGATAGGCGTGCGGACGGCCGCACAGCTTGCAGCGGTTATAGCGGCGGGTGGAAAACTTGGGGGTGCGCTGCTGCTTGAGCTTCATAGAAGTCTTTGCCATGTTCTGTTCTCCTCCCTCACTTCGCGAACGGGGCGCCGAGCTGGGTGAGCAGCTCACGGGCCTCTTCGTCGGTCTTGGCGGTGGTGACCATCACGATGTCCATACCGCGGATCTTGTCGATCTTATCGTACTCGATCTCGGGGAAGATCAGCTGCTCCTTCACGCCGAGGGCGTAGTTGCCGCGGCCGTCGAAGGAATCGGCGCTGATGCCGCGGAAGTCACGCACGCGGGGGAGCGCGATGTTGAACAGGCGGTCGAGGAACTCCCACATCTTGTCCTGGCGCAGGGTGACCTTCGCGCCGATGGGCATGCCCTCACGCAGCTTGAAGTTGGCCACGCTCTTCTTGGCCTTGCAGACCACGGCCTTCTGGCCGGTGATCGCGGCCAGGTCGCGCACGACATTGTCGAGCACCTTGGGGTTCTCGCGGCCCTCGCTGCAACCGACGTTGACGACGATCTTGTCCAGACGGGGGATCTCCATCACAGACTTATAGCCAAACTTCTGCATCAGAGCAGGAGCGACTTCCTGCGTGTACTTATCCTTCAAAGTAGGCATTTCAGTCTTACGCTCCTTTCTCAGATTTCAGCGCCGCACTTCTTGCAGATGCGGACCTTCTTGCCGCCCTCGATCTTGCTGGCCGCCTTGGTGGGCTTTCCGCACTTGGGGCACACGCGCATCACCTTGCAGGCGTAGATCGGGCAGCTCTTTCTGACGATACCGGACTCCTCGCCCTGCTTGCGCGCCTTCTGATGGCGGAAGCAGACGTTGACGCCCTCAACGATGACCTTGCTCTCCTTGGGCAGGACGGCGACGACCTCGCCCGTCTTGCCGACATCTTTGCCGGAGAGAACGATCACCTGATCGCCCTTCTTAATGTTCATTCTTTTCATCTCGTCGCCCTCCTTAAATCACTTCGGGAGCCAGAGACAGGATGCGCAGATAGTCCTTATCCCGAAGCTCGCGGGCCACCGGGCCAAAGATGCGGGTGCCCTGGGGGGTCTTGTCGTCCTTGATGATGACAGCGGCGTTCTCGTCAAAGCGGACATAGGAGCCGTCCGCGCGGCGCACGCCAAAGGCGGAGCGGACGATGACGGCCTTGACCACGTCGCCCTTCTTCACCTGGCCGCCGGGCGCGGCCTTCCGGACGGAGGCCACGACCACGTCGCCGATGTTGCCGTACTTGCGGCGGGAGCCGCCCAGGATCCGGATGGTCTTGAGCACCTTGGCGCCGGTATTGTCAGCAACCTTCAGCAGAGTTTCTTCCTGAATCATCTATCGGCACCTCCTTACTTGGCCTTTTCGATGATCTCGACCAGTCTCCAGCGCTTGTCGTGGGAGAGAGGGCGAGTTTCCATGACGCGCACACGGTCGCCGACGCGGCAGACGTTGTTCTCGTCATGGGCCTTGAGTTTGTACGTTCTCTTGACGATCTTCTTGTACAGGGGGTGGGCCACACGGTCGGCGACGGCCACGACGATCGTCTTATCCATCTTATCGGAAACGACCAGGCCGACTCTGGTCTTGCGGGAAGAAGTTCTTTCCATCTTGCAGTTCCTCCTTAGTCAGCGGCCTTTTCGCGGATGATGGTCTTCACGCGGGCGATGTCGCGCTTGACGTCGACCAACTTCTGAGGGTTATCCAGCTGGTTGGTGGCGTGCTGAAAGCGCAGGTTGAACAGTTCCTTCTTCAGCTCCAGCAGCTTGCTGTCCAGCTCAGTAGCGGACATGGCGCGGATCTCTTTGGCCTTCATTACGCTTCACCACCTTCCTGGGGGACTTCTTTCTTCACGATCTTAGTCTGGATCGGCAGCTTGTGAGAGGCCAGGCGCAGCGCCTCGCGGGCAACCGCCTCGGGCACGCCGGCGATCTCAAACATCACGCGGCCGGGCTTGACAACGGCAACCCAGTACTCCGGGGAGCCCTTACCTTTACCCATACGGGAGCCGGCAGCCTGCTGGGTGACCGGCTTGTCGGGGAAGATCTTGATCCAGACCTTGCCGCCACGCTTGGTGTAGCGGGTCATGGCGATACGGGCCGCCTCGATCTGGTTGGACTTGATCCAGGCCGGTTCCAGGGCCTGGAGGCCAAACTCACCGTAGGTGACGGTATTGCCGCGGGAAGCCTTTCCGGTCATGCGGCCGCGCTGCACTCTGCGGTACTTTACTCTCTTAGGCAGAAGCATCAGCGGTTGCCTCCTTCCTTACGGGGAGCGCCGCCATTCGCGCGGTCGCGGTTATAACCGCCGCCGGCGGGACGGCCGTCCCGGTTACGATTGAAGCTGCCGTTGCCTCCGCGGCGGCCATCCCGGCGGCGGGGCCGGTCGGAGCGCTCGCGATAGGGCTTGGACAGGTCGATGGTGCGGGGGGTGGTGCGCAGGGTCTGGCTCAGGATCTCGCCCTTGTAGACCCAGACCTTGACGCCGATACGGCCATAGGTGGTCGCAGCCTCGGCGAAGCCGTACTCGATGTCGGCGCGCAGCGTCTGCAGGGGGATGGTGCCCTCATGATAGTGCTCGCTGCGGGCGATCTCCGCGCCGCCCAGGCGGCCGGACACGCAGACCTTGATGCCCTTGGCGCCGGCACGCATGGCGTTGCTGATGGCCTTCTTCATGGCCCGGCGGAAGGAGATGCGCTTCTCGAGCTGCTGGGCGATGTTCTCGGCGACCAGCTGGGCGTTCATGTCGATCTCGCCGCGCTTGACCTCCACGATGGACAGCTGCACGGTCTTGCCGATCATCTTCTCCAGCTCCTTGCGGATGCGCTCGACCTCGGTGGCGTCCTTGCCGATCACCATGCCGGGGCGGGCGCAGTGGAGGTAGATGCGCACCTTGGCGTTGTCTCGCTCGATCTCGATGCGAGGCACGCCGGCGCTATAGAGCGTTTTCTTCAGGTACTTGCGGATCTTCTGATCCTCAACGATCAGGTCGCCGACCTTCTCGTTGCGGGCATACCAGCGGGAGTCCCAGTCCTTGATGACACCCACGCGGAAGCCGTGGGGATTCACTTTCTGACCCATAAATCTTCCCTCCTCAGGCTTTCTCGCTCACCACGACGGTGATGTGGGCGGTGCGCTTGTCGATGCGGTAGCCGCGGCCGTGAGCGCGCGGACGCATCCGCTTGATGATGGGGCCGGCGTTGGCGTAGGCGGCGGAGACATACAGCTTGGAGGCGTCCATACCGTGGTTGTTCTCCGCGTTGGCCGCGGCGCTCTTCACCAGCTTGGCCAGCAGGGGGGAGGCCTTCTTGGGGGTGTTGTTCAGGATGCCGACCGCCAGGTCGATGTCCTTGCCCCGGATCAGATCGCAGACGATGTTGACCTTGCGCGGAGAGATCCGGGCGTAGGTCAGGGTCGCTTTTGCTTCACTCATTTGTCGCAGCCTCCTTACTTGGTCTTGCCGCCGCTGTGGCCGCGGAAGTAGCGGGTGGGCGCGAACTCGCCCAGCTTATGGCCGACCATGTCCTCCGTCACATAGACGGGCACATGCTTCTTGCCGTCATGCACGGCGAAGGTGTGGCCGACGAAAGAGGGGAAGATGGTGGAAGCGCGGCTCCAGGTCTTGAGCACCTTCTTCTCGCCGGTCTGGTTCATCTCATCCACCCGCTTCAGCAGCTCGGGAGCGCAGAAGGGGCCTTTCTTCACAGATCTGCTCATGTTTCTGCCTCCTTACTTGGCGTTGCGGCGACGGACGATAAACTTGTCGGTCGGATTCTTCTTCTTGCGGGTCTTGTAACCCAGGGCGGGCTTGCCCCACGGGGTGACCGGGCCAGGACGGCCGATCGGGGCGCGGCCCTCGCCGCCGCCGTGCGGGTGGTCATTCGGGTTCATGACCGAGCCGCGGACGGTGGGACGCCAGCCCATGTGGCGCTTCCGGCCGGCCTTGCCGATGTGGACGTTCGCGTGGTCCTCGTTGCCGACCTGGCCGATGCAGGCCTTGCAGTTGGCCTTGACCAGGCGGTACTCGCCGGAGGGCAGGCGGATCTGGGCGGAGTCGCCCTCCTTGGCCATCAGCTGCGCCTGCTCACCGGCGGCGCGCACGAGCTGGGCGCCCTTGCCGGGGTGCAGCTCGATGTTGTGGATGATGGTGCCCACCGGGATAGCTGACAGGGGCAGGCAGTTGCCCGGCTTGATGTCGGCCTGGGCGCCGGTCTCAATGATGTGGCCGGGCTTGAGGCCCACCGGAGAGGATATAGGCCTTCTCGCCGTCCTCATACTGGATGAGGGCGATGTTGGCCGAACGGTTGGGGTCATACTCCAGGCGCAGGACGGTGGCGTTGTCCTCGCGCAGGCGCCGGAAGTCGATCACGCGATACTTGCGGCGCACGCCGCCGCCGCGGTGGCGGACGGTGATCCGGCCATAGCTGTTGCGGCCGGCGCTCTTCTTCAGAGACTCGGTCAGGCCGCGCTCAGGCTTGGCCTTCTTGTCGATGCCCTCGAACGTGGACACCGTCATGTGACGGCGCGACGGGGTCGTGGGCTTATAAGCACGAATCGCCATTTTGCGTTACCTCCCTATCAGACCATGCCGTCGAAGAACTCAATCGACTTGGAGTCTTCCGTCAGCTTGACGATGGCCTTCTTGTAGCCGGAGCGGCGGCCGGGACGGCCGGCGCCCATGCGCTTGACCTTGCCGTCGTAGTTCATCGTGTTGACCTTGGCGACCTTGACGCCGAAGATCTCCTCGACGGCCTGGCCGATCATGGCCTTGTTCGCGTCGGGATGCACGATGAAGGTGTACTTCTTGTCGGCGCTGCCGAGCATGGAGTGCTCGGTGACGACAGGCCGGAGAATGATATCATAGGCGGTCATTACGCGTACACCTCCTCGATGGTGGCCAGCGCGGCCTTGTCGATGACCAGGGTCTTGGCGTTGACCAGATCATAGACGCTCAGAATGTTGGCGGGCGTGGTGATCACGCCGGGAATATTGCGCGCGGACAGCACCACGCCGGACTTGACGCCGTCGGTGATAACCACGCTCTTGCCGGCGTCGATCGCGCTCAGCAGGGCGACCATGGTCTTGGTCTTGGGCTCGGCGATCTCCAGGCTGTCGATGACGGCGATGTTGCCGTTCTGAGCCTTGTCGGACAGGACGCTCTTGAGAGCCAGGCGGCGCAGCTTCTTGTTAAGGGTGTAGCGGTAACTGCGGGGCTTGGGGGCAAAAACGATACCGCCGTGCGTCCACTGCGGGGAGCGGGTGGAGCCCTGACGGGCGCGGCCGGTGCCCTTCTGGCGCCACGGCTTCTTGCCGCCGCCGGAGACCTCCGCGCGGGTCAGCGCGGACTGCGTGCCCTGACGGCAGTTTGCCAGGTGGTTCTTGACCACCGCGTGAACGGCGGGCAGGTTGGGCTCGATGCCAAAGACGGACGCAGCCAGCTCGACCTCGCCCACCTGCTTGCCGGCCATATCATAAACCTTAGCGATAGACATGTTGGTTTGCTCTCCTTTCCCTTAGCGGTTTCTCGCGGAGGCCTTCTGCGGGTTGACACGGGCGGAAGCCTTCTGCGGGTTGCTGGAGATGCCGGCGCCGGCCTGCTTGACCACGTTGACCTTGGCGGTGCTCTTGATGACGACCACGCCGCCCTTCGGGCCGGGGATCGCGCCGCGGACGGCGATCAGGTTCACCTCGGGATCGACCTTCACCACTTCCAGGTTCTGCACGGTGACCTGCTCGGCGCCCATCTGACCGGCGCCGATCTTGCCCTTGCGGATGCGGCTGGGGGTAGAGGTGGAGCCCATGGAGCCGGCATGACGGTGGACCGGGCCGCCGCCGTGGCTCATCGGGGTGCGGTGCGCGCCGTGGCGCTTGATGACGCCGGCGTAGCCCTTGCCCTTGCTGATGCCGGTGGCATCCACCTTGTCGCCCACGGCGAAGACGTCCGCCTTGAGCACATCGCCGACGTTGAGAGAATCGTAGCTGTCCACCTTGACTTCCTTGAGCACGCGCAGCAGCAGGCCCTCGCCCGCCTTGGCCAGGTGGCCCTTCTGACCCTTGGTCAGGTGCTTTTCGGTGGTGGGCTGGTAGCCGAGCTGAATGGCCTCATAGCCGTCCTTCTCAGCGGTCTTCTTCTGAACCACGGTGCAGGGCCCCGCCTCGATGACGGTGACGGGAACCACCTTGCCGGCTTCATCGAAGATCTGGGTCATGCCGACCTTTTTGCCGATGATTGCCTTTCGTTCCATTTCGGATATCCTCCTTGTAAGGTTATTGGTTGAGACGGACGCCCATCGGGCTGGCGGCCGCGCCTCAACATGACCCCTCCGCCCTGCCGGACAGGCCGGTCGGCGGAGTATGGGTACTGACAAAATCAGGTGTGAGATCCGGCGCTGTCTTACAGCTTGATCTCAATCTCGACGCCCGCCGGAAGCTGCAGGCTCATCAGCGCCTCCACCGTCTTGGGGGAGGGATTCTGGATGTCGATCAGGCGCTTGTGGGTGCGGCGCTCGAACTGCTCGCGGCTGTCCTTGTACTTGTGCACCGCGCGCAGGATGGTCACGACCTCCTTCTTGGTCGGCAGGGGAATCGGACCAGAGACGGAGGCGCCGGTGCGCTTGGCGGTCTCCACGATGGTCTCGGCGCTCTGATCGATGAGCTGATGGTCATAGGCCTTCAGGCGAATGCGGATAGTCTCTTTTGCCATGGTGTGCTCCTCCTTGTTTTCGTACTAGTTGTACATGAACCGGGGGTATTTGGAGCGGAGGGCTGGTCGAGATTAACATACGCTGTGCCGTGTGTATCACTCCATCTCAGCAAAGAAAGCCGACGCAAACCGCCGGCCGTCTCCACCGCGCATGGCGATATACGCCAGAATCGCACAGTGTCTTCTCACAGCCGCCCAGATCCAGCCCGGACATACTCCGCAGAAGTTACCGGACCTCCGTCCGCAATCTCCTGCATCATCGCACAATGCGCCGCAGCGCATCGGTGGATATTATACTGGCAGCTGGCGAAAAAGTCAAGCACTTTTTTCGTTTTCCGTGTATTTTTTCCGTCTCTGTGTCCCGGCCCGGAAACAGCCCGGCGCTCTTGTCTCAGCGCAGAGAGGTATGCTATAATCGGGATATCAAAAGGCGCCAACCATTCATTTTGGGCCCGGATGCTGCCGGGCCGGCAGGCAGGAGGTTTTTCCCATGTCCCAGTCCCCCGCGCCCTGGACACCGTTGGAGTCCGGACTGTCCATCGTCTCCACCGGGCGTCCGCTCCAGGTGGAGCTGCTCTCGCCGTCCGCTGGGCGGCTGTGCCTGCGCTGCGCGGGCGGCGAGCGGGAGATCCCCCCCGGCCCGCTCTCCCTGCTGCTGTCCAACTGGCCGGAGACCTGCCACTGGCAGCGCCCGGCCGAGGCGCTGGGGGACGGCCGGATTATCATCGACCTGACCGGCGTGGAGGCCGCGCTGCAGCCGGAGGACCCGCGCCCGCTGCGGCTGCATCTGGTGGACGGGCAGCAGGTGCTCTATTCTCTGGTGAGCGAGGCGCTCGCGCCCCGTCTGCGCAAGAGCGCGCGCAGCCTGTATCTGTTTGACAAGCGAGACCTCTGGGGCGAGCCGGTGGCCAGCTTCTACCGGGAGGATTGCTTCTATGAGGCACTCCCCTATTTCTATCAGGACGGCAAGCACCCCCCGGAGCTGGGCCTCCATCTGACGCCGCGCAGCCTGCGCTATTGGCAGCAGCTCACCTACGGCCTGACGGAGTGGTCTCTGGAAGAGGAGCCCTTCCGCCTGTGCGCCCAGGCGCCATCGGGCGCGCCGGCGCTGGACGGGTTTGCCCTGCACCGCCCGGACGGGCGGGAGGAGGGCGCCCTCTTTCTGCCCGCCGCCGCAGACGCGGACGGGCACTATACCGCCGCCCTCTCCCGCCTGCAGCTGCCGGTCGACGGGCGGACACTTGCCCTGTCCGGCGTAATCTCCGTCGGGGATGGCGTGTTCTGCTATGTGCCGCTCTCCGTTCTGGGCGACGGTCTTAACCGCAGCCTGGAGTACCTGGCCAACGGCGTACCGCTGCGTGAGGCGGACGGCGTGCGCTGCTACCTATCCCTCGACCAGCTGTGCCATCCTACCTTAATTTCCGGGACCACGCTGCCCAACGCGCAGCGGCCGGACGGCAAACCGGCGCCGCTCAACGAGATGCTTGAAGACGGCCGCCTCCCCGTGTACGGCCACTGCGCCATTCGCGACCTCGGCGGTGAGAACTGGCTCTGGCATTTTGAAGTGCCCAACTTTTCTTTTGCCCCGTCAGATGAGCTGTGCCTGGTTGCCGAGTTCAAGTCCGTCGCGCTGCGCCTGCCGGTACGGCTGCTCGACGGCAGCCGCCATTCCGGCCTGCTGGAGGCCGATCTCACCGCACTGCGCGACGGGCTGCAAAACAGCCTGATCACCCGCTGGCAGCTCTCGCTGGCCGTGCGGCAGGGTGACATCTATTATCACGTGCAGCTGCGCCTGCCGGAGAGAACCATTCGCAGCCAATTCCGCGAGGATGAATATCTGGACCGCACCTTCGCGTATGGCGCGCCGGTCGGAGAGACCGCACTGGGCAGGCAGACCGTCATCGCCCTCATCTGCTGTCCCTTTGCCGGCTACTGCCAGATTCAGACCTCTGACCGCATGCGCCGCTACGAGCGGCAGTTGGTCTGCCGGGCAAAGGTGATTCGCCTGCGCGGCCGCCGGCTGGAGCTTCGGGTCGTCTGTCCGGAGACGGTGCCCGGCCGGTGGACCGGCTTTGCTATTTTGCACCGCTACAAGCTGGAGGTGGACCGTGCGGTCTACTCCTTCTCCGCTCAAGCAAAGCCAGGCCCGGCGGGCAGCACGGTGCTCACCGCCTCGCTTGATCTCTCTGAATGCCGCTTTTCCCCGCTCTACTGGGACATCCGGGCGGTATTTGAAGGACAGGACGGCGTGTCCTACACCGTGCGCATCCGCGCTGAAGTGGTCCAGGGCAAGTGGAGACGCCAGGCCAACCGCGTTCTCCAGCGTCTGGAGCGCACCTTCCACTCCGGCAGCTACCGGCAGGATGAGGAGCAGTCCGTCTCTCTCTACCGGACCGCGGACAACAACTTTGCCCTCGTCTGCCAGGAGTACAGCCCATACAGCGGCCTGCTGTTCCGCCTGAAGGAGCGGCTGGCCCTGCTGCTCAGCCGCGTCTTTGCGCGGCCACTGGCGAAGAAGAGCATCTTCCTGTGCTATGAGAAGTACTGCTGCATGGCGCAGGATAATGGCTTCTATTTCTTCCGTCACTGTATGGAGCACGACATGGAGCGGACGATGCGGCGGAGCATCTATTTTGTCATTGACAAGCGTCAGCCGGATTATCGCGAGCGCCTGTTGCCTTATCGTGACCACGTGATTCAGTTCATGAGTCTGCGGCACATGGTCTATATTCTCGCCGCGCGCCTGCTCATCTCCAGTGACTCCAAGGCCCACGCCTACGCCTGGCGCGCCAAGGAGAGCATCATCCTGCCGCGGGTGATGAACCGGAAAAAGCTGGTCTTTCTCCAGCACGGGGTGATTGCGCTCAAACGGGTGGAGTTTTACAGCAAGGGCACCAACGCCGTCAACCTCTTTGTCACGTCCAATCAGCGCGAGCATGACATTATTGTGGAGGAGATGGCCTATCCGCCGGAGGATGTCATTATCACCGGCCTGGCCCGCTGGGATGTGCTGGAGGACGCCGGCTGGCAGGAGCGGCATGTGCTTGTCATGCCCACTTGGCGCAACTGGTTGGAGGAGGTCTCCGACGCGGTATTTGTCACCAGCGACTACTACCGCAACTATATGGCCCTGCTCAACGATCCCCGCCTGGCCACCCTGCTGGAGCGGGAGGATCTCTACCTCGACTTCTATATCCATCCGAAATTCCGCGACTACCTGTCCAACTTCCACATCGCCGCCGGCGGTCGGGTGCGGCTGATCCCGTTCGGCTCCGAGCCGCTTAACCAGCTCATCATGGGCTGTAAGCTGCTGATCACCGACTACTCCAGCGTCTGCTGGGATGTCTATTATCAGGCAAAGCCGGTGCTCTTCTATCAATTTGACCTGGAGCAGTACAACGAGACCACCGGCTCGTATATCGACATGGAGACCGAGCTGTTCGGCGAACGCGTGCTCACACCGGAGGCCCTGCTGGAGCGTCTGGAGGCCTACGCCAAGGACGGCTTCCGCCTGCCGGAGAAATACGCCGCCATGCGAGCGCAGAGGTACGCCTACCTCGACCACAACAACAGCCAGCGCATCTGCGAGGAGATCATGAAGCGCAACTGGTAAAATTTTTCCGCAAGCCCCTATTTCCCCTCGATTTTCCCTCCGTCCTGTCCGAACAGTCCGTATTATCGGACTTATGAACTTGTATACTATGGGCATCCAAGATCAAGGAGGGATTCCCGTGGAATACGAGATTCGCCATGTGAGAGGCCATGTAGAGGTCTTTTCCCCGGAGGGGAATTTCCTCTTCTCCGCCGACACAGAGTATGAGGCGCGCTGCGAGCTGCGCGAGGACGCAGCCTGAACGTCAACGTCAAAACGGTTTCATCTCCCCGGCCACGCGCCGGGGAGATCTTTTTACTCTTTGTTAGCTATCCCTAATTTCTCCATCTTTTTCCTTGACACAGCCGGTAATGTCCGTATACTGTTACCAGAGAGCGTTTTTGCGCGCGGATGAATCGTCACTGTCCGTCCCGGGCAGTCTAACACGAGAGCAAAGGAGTGCAGCCTGATGAGACAATTCACCTACACCGTTTCCGACCCAAACGGCATCCATGCCCGCACGGCCGGTCTGTTTTCCGAAGAGGCGGTCAAGTTCCACTGTGCCGTCGAGCTGGCGCTGGATGGGCGGAAGGCCAACGCCAAGCGCCTGCTGGATATCATGTCCCTGCACGCGAAAACGGGGGACACGCTCACCGTGACCTGCGAGGGTCCGGAGGAGGCCCAGGCCGCCGCCGCACTCGAGGCGGACATTCATCGCTATTTCTGACAACCGGAGAGGAGTGCGGACATGAAGATTCTGTTTTACGGCGCGAAGGATTACGACCACCTCTATTTTGACCAGCTGGCCGCCGACCCCGGCTATGAGTGCCAGATCGACTTCCTGAGCGCCAACCTGGACGCGACCACCGCCCCGCTCTGCAAGGGCTATGAGGCGGTCTGCGCCTTTGTCAACGCCGACTGCTCCCTTCCGGTGCTCGAGCGGTTCCACGAGGAGGGAGTCCGGCTGCTGCTGCTGCGCTGCGCGGGCTTTAACAACGTGGACCTGGCCGCGGCGAAGGAGTTCGGCATTACGGTGCTGCGCGTGCCCGGCTACAGCCCGGAGGCGGTGGCAGAGTTTGCCATGACGCTGGCCCTCGCGGCCAACCGGCGCATCCACAAGGCGTATATCAAGGTGCGCAACAACAACTTCTCCCTGGACGGCCTGCTGGGCTATAACCTGCACGACGGCGTGGCCGGCATCGTGGGTACCGGTAAGATCGGCGCGGCGATGGCGCGCATCTGCAAGGGCTTTGGCATGGAGGTCATCGCCTACGACAAGTATCCCAACCCGGCACTGAAGGATATTCTGACCTATGTCGAGCTGGATGAGCTGCTGCGGCGCAGCGACCTGATCAGCCTGCACTGCCCGCTCACGCCAGAGAATCACCACATGATCAACGCCGAGACCATCGCGCAGATGAAGGACTCCGCCATCCTGGTCAACACCAGCCGCGGCCCGCTGATCGACACCGATGCCCTGCTCGAGGCGCTGCGGCGGCATAAGTTCGCCGCCGTCGCGCTTGACGTGTATGAGGACGAGGACGAGCAGGTGTTTGAGGACTTTTCGGACAACGTGCTGGCCAACGACAAGGTCGCCCTGCTGCTGGCCTTCCCCAACGTGATTGTGACCAGCCACCAGGCGTTTTTCACCCACACCGCCCTGCAGGCGATCGCCGTCACCACGATGGAGAACGCCTACGCCTTCGCCCATGGCGAGGAGCTGAAGAACAAAGTGGAGTAATCCCCAAAAAAGCGGCCGGGAGACAGAGAAAATTCCGTCTCCCGGCCGTTTTGACTTTTGCGGTCAGCCCAGATAATCCGACGGGTCCACCGCCTCGCCGTCCTGGCTGACGGCGAAGTGGAGCCAAGCTCCCTCGTTTGTCTCCCCGGCGGCGGTCTCGCCCACGGCGCCGATCACCTCTCCGGCGGAGACGGCGTCCCCCTGCTCCACGGCGACGTCGGGGTCCAGATTGCCGTAGACCGTCGTCAGGCCGTCCCCGTGGTTGAGGGTGATAGTAGTGCCGAGCAGCACGTCCTCGGTGACGGAGAGCACCTCGCCGTCCAGCACGGCGCAGACCGCATCGCCCGCGTTGGCCGCCAGATCGACGCCGTTATGGGTCCGCCAGTCGCCCAGCGCCGCGTTATAGGTCAGTTCACTGTCCGAGAAGGCCGCCACGACCTCCCCCTGCACCGGCGGGGCAAAGGACGCGGCCTCCTCTGCCGGCTCCTCCGTCACCGCGGCGGCCTCCTCCGCTTCCGTCACGGCGGCAGTCTCCTCCGTCTCCGTCACCGCGGCCGTCTCCTCCGCCGGCGTCTCGGTGCTCACCTCTTCCGCCGGTTCCTCCGCGGCGGCAGTCTCGGCTGAGACCTCCTCCGAGGCCGTCTCAGCGGCAGAATCCTCCGCCGCAGCCTCGTCAGATGACTCCGTCTGCGCCCCCTCTGACGCCGCGTCGGTCTGGGCCTCCGTCTCCGCCTCGGCGAGCGCCTGGGCGCGCTCCTCCGCCTCAGCAATCGCGCCGGCGACCTCCTCGGCGCTCACCTCGCCGGACGCCTCCTCCGCCGGGATCTCCACCTCGGCGGTGGCGGAGACCGTCTGTCCGGTGAGGTCCTCCGTCGCCAGATGGTACAGATAGTAGCCGGAACCGCCAATGGCCATCACACACAGCAAGAGCACCATGTAAAAGCCCTTTCCCATCAGGAAGTTGCCGATCCGGCTCCAGATTGTGGGTTTCTTCATCATAACCTCCAGCGTTTCCGCGCGCGGGCGTCTTTCCCCGCGGCGCGGTGCCGCTCCTTTGCGGCGGGCGGCGCGCCGAGCTTCGGGACCGGACGCTTCCGGCCTCCTCGCCTCTCAGTATGGACGGCGCGGGCGGGGGATATTCATCTTTTTCCCAGTTTTTCCTCCTTTTGGCGCGAGGCTTGCGGCTTTGTCCCGCAGGCATTATAATAGTGTCCGAGGTGAACGCCATGAACGCCAACACGCCCCGGGAGGACGGGGCCCTGGACGGCATCGTCTTTCCCCTGCTGGTCTGGTTTCGCGAGCACGCGCGCGTTCTGCCCTGGCGAAGCGACCCGCAGCCGTACAAGGTCTGGGTCTCCGAGATCATGCTCCAGCAGACCAGGGTAGCCGCCGTGCTGGGCTATTTCGCCCGCTTTCTCGAGCGGCTGCCCACCGTGCGCGACCTGGCGGAGGTGGACGAGGAGGAGCTGCTCAAGCTCTGGCAGGGGCTGGGCTACTACAACCGCGCGCGCAACCTGCAAAAGGCCGCGCGGCAGATCATGGAGCGCTTCGGCGGCGTCTTTCCCGACCGGTACGAGGATATCCTGACCCTCGCCGGCGTGGGGGAGTACACCGCCGGGGCGATCGCGTCCATCGCCTTCGGCCGGGCGGTGCCCGCGGTGGACGGAAACGTGCTGCGCGTCGTCTGCCGGGTCACGGGGGACGAACGCCCCATCGACGCTCCGGAGACCAAGCGCGCCGTGCGCGAGGCCCTCGCGGCGGTCATCCCGCTCGACTTCCCCGGCCAGTTTAACCAGGCGCTCATGGAGCTGGGCGCACTGGTCTGCTTGCCCAACGGCGCGCCGCTGTGCGAACAGTGCCCTCTGGCCGGTCAGTGCCGCGCCTTTCAGGAGGGGCGCACCGGCCAGCTCCCGACCAAGCTGCCCAAGCGGGCACGCCGCGTGGCCGCCGGGACGGTCTATCTCCTCTTCTCCCGCGGGCGCGTTGCCCTGCGCAAGCGCGCATCGCGCGGGCTGCTGGCCGGGCTGTGGGAATATCCCCACACCCTGGAGGGGGACGACCCCGCCGCCTGGGGCCTGCCGCTGGAGCGCGCCCATCCCGCCGGGCGGGGAAAACATATCTTCACGCACATCGAGTGGCAGATGGAGGGCCGCGCGCTCGAGCTGGGCGCGGACGCCGTCCTGCCCGACGGCTGGGTCTGGGCGGACCGGGCCGCCCTCCACGGCACCTACGCCGTGCCCAACGCCTTTTCCGCCTTTCGGGCGGAGGTGGAGACCCGGCTGTCCGGTGGGCCGATGGGAGGGACGGACGGATGATCTGCAATCTCTGCCCCCGCCGCTGCGGCGCGGTGCGCACCGAGACGGAGGCGGGCGGCTACTGCCGGATGCCCTCTCTCCCCGTGCTCGCCCGCGGGGCGCTCCACCACTGGGAGGAGCCGCCCATCTCGGGCACGCGCGGGTCCGGCACCATCTTCTTCTCCGGCTGCCCGCTCCGGTGCGTCTTCTGCCAGAACAGCGAGATCAGCCAGGAGGGCTTTGGCAAGCCGGTCACCCCCGAGCGGGTGCGGGAGATCTGCCAGGAGCTGATCGCCCAGGGGGCGCACAACATCAACTTCGTCACCCCCACCCACTACGCACATGTGATCGCCCAGGTGCTCCGGACGCCCCTCGGCGTGCCGGTGGTGTACAACACCGGCGGCTATGAGCGCATCGAGACGCTGCGCGCCCTGGAGGGAAAGGTGGACATCTACCTTCCCGACCTGAAATATGCCGCGAACGCCGACGCCCTGCGCTACAGCGGCGCGGCGGACTATGTCCAGACCGCCCAGGCCGCCATCCGGGAGATGGTGCGCCAGACCGGGCCGTATCAACTGGACGCGGACGGGCTGCTCACGCGCGGCGTCGTCATCCGCCACCTGATTCTGCCCGGCAAGCTCCCGGCCGCCCGGGCGGTGATGGACTGGGTAGCGGAGACCTTTCCGCCCGGGACGGTGCTCTTCTCCCTCATGAGCCAGTACCTCCCCTGTGGGCGGGCGGCGAAGTTTCCCGAGCTGAACCGGCGCCTGCGCTCGGGCGAGCGGCGCAGCGCGCAGGCCTACATGGAAAATCTGGGGCTGGAGGGCTTCACCCAGGAGCCGGAGTCCGCCCGGAACGAATATATCCCTCCCTTCGACCTGACGGGAGTCTGACAAGGAGGCAGCGACATGAACCTGAAGGAACAACAGCTCTCTTACGAGTACAAATTCAAAGGCCGCATTGTCAAGCTGCGGGTGGACCGCGCGCGCCTGCCCGACGGGCAGGAGGTGGGCCGCGAGGTGATCGAGCACCCCGGCGGCGTCACCGTGGCCGCGCTGACGGAGCAAAACGAGCTGCTCTTTGTCCGGCAGTTCCGCTATCCCTTCCAATGCGAGACGCTGGAGCTGCCCGCCGGCAAGCTGGAGCCGGGCGAGGAGCCCTTCGAGGCGATGAAGCGCGAGCAGGAGGAGGAGACGGGCACCTGGTCGGAGCAGTATGTCTTTCTCGGGGAGATCTATCCCACCCCCGGCTACTGCAACGAGATCCTGCGCCTCTGGGCCTGCCGCATCTCTGGCACCTGCCGGATGCATCTGGACGAGGACGAGTTCCTCGAGGTGGAGCGCATCCCGCTGGAGACAGCCTATCAGATGGCGCTGTCCAATCAACTCCCCGACGCGAAGACCCAGCTCGGCGTGCTGCGCACTTGGGCGCTGGTGCAGGCCGGGCAGCTCTGACAGATACATGATCCGGTGCAATTACGGCACATTTTCCCCCATTTTCCCCTCTGCCGGTACGACAGCGTCCACTTTTCATCCCCGGTCGTGAAATTTTAGACAAAGAACGCCTGCCGCCCGGGCCCGAATTGGATATATCGCCAAAAATATTTCTCCTAATCCGATTCTTTATTTACTTTTTACGTCATTTTGCTTATACTGATATCTGTTATAATCTGTTTTCCTGTCACCTGAAATACGGAAAGAGACAACACGGAGGTGTACGTATGCGCGTGCAATTGACTGAAACCGTACTGCGTGATGCAAACCAGTCCCTGATCGCCACCCGTCTGCCCTATGACAAATACGAGCCGATCCTCTCCACCATGGATAAGGCCGGCTACTACTCCGTCGAGTGCTGGGGCGGCGCGACCTTCGACTCTTGCCTGCGCTATCTGAACGAAGATCCCTGGGCCCGCCTGCGCGGCATCCGGGAGCACATGCCCAACACCAAGCTGCAGATGCTGCTGCGCGGTCAGAACCTGCTGGGCTATAAGCACTATCCCGACGACATCGTGACCAAGTTTGTCGAGCTGTCCGTCAAGAACGGCATTGATATCATCCGCATCTTTGACGCGCTCAACGACTTCCGCAACATCAAGACCGCCTTTGAGGCCGCCAAGAAGTACGGCGCCACCGCCTCCGGCTGCATCTCCTACACGCAGAGCCCGGTGCACACCGTGGCCAAGTACGTCCAGATGTGCAAGGAGCTCAAGAATATGGGCTTTGACACCATCTGCCTGAAGGATATGGCCGGCACGATGGGGCCGCAGGAGGCCTATGACCTCATCTCCGGCGTGAAGGACGCGGTAGGCGATATCCCCGTCATCCTGCACACCCACTGCACCACCGGCATGGCCTATATGACTTATATGAAGGCCATCGAAGCGGGGATCGACGTGATCGACACCGCCACCTCCTGCTTCTCCGGCGGCACCAGCCAGCCGGCCACCGAGACGATGCACTTCGCCCTGCAGCAGATGGGCATCGAGGACGGCCTGAACGAGACGGTGCTCAAGGAGGTCAACGACTTCTTTAAGCCCATCAAGGAGGGCTATGTGGCCGACGGCACCCTCAACCCCAAGAGCCTGGCCACCGACTCTAACGCCCTGGTCTACAAGGTGCCCGGCGGCATGCTTTCCAATATGATCGCCAACCTGACCGACATGGGCGCCATGGACAAGTTTGACGCCGCCCTCACCGAGATTCCCAAGGTGCGCAAGGACTTGGGCTATCCCCCGCTGGTCACCCCGCTGAGCCAGATGGTGGGCAACCAGGCGGTCACCAACGTCCTGGTCGGCGAGCCGTATAAGCAGATCTCCAACGAGGTCAAGGCCTATTTCCACGGCGAGTACGGCATCGCGCCCGCCCCGGTAAACCCCGAGCTGGCCAAGAAGATCCTGGGTGACAAGCAGCCCATCGACTGCCGCGTGGTGGACGCGCAGCCCAGCACCATCTGGGCCGACACGCAGGCGGAGCTCGGCGACCTCGCCCAGAGCGAAGAGGATATCATGAGCTATATCTGCTTCCCCAAGCAGGCCAAGGACTACTTCCAGCACCGCAAGGAACTCCAGGAGCGCACCTGTAGCTACACACTGGAAGCGCTGGATTGATGGGAGGCGTCGGGATGAACATTCTCTTTACGCAAGACGGGCAGATCTCCGGCATCGTCGTCCTGGCGATTCTGCTGGTGATCGTGCTCATCGTCGTATTGGTCAGCCGCGCCCGGTCCGCCAAGCAGGCCGAGCAGCAGCAGGAGGCAGCGCTGGCGGCTGCCAACGCTTTTCCGGAGGCCCCGGCGCCCGCCGCAGCGCCTGCCCGGCTGGCCCGCGGCTCCTGCGGCGGCGTGATGCTGCACGACGTACCCGACCGCACGGCCGCCATGGTGATGGCCATTGTCGCCGACGAGCTTCAGCTCCCGCTCAACGAGCTGCGCTTCATTTCCATCCAGGAGGTAAAGTAAGATGAAATACAGAGTGACTCTCAATGGCCGCGTCTACGAGGTCATCGTGGAAAAGGGCCAGGCCATCCTGGCGGACGAATATGAGGCGATGGCGCCCTCGGCCGCGCCCGCAGCGGCTCCGGCGGTGGCCGCCCCTGTGGCTGCGCCTGCCGCACCCGCGCCGGCTGCCCCTGCAGCGGCGGCGCCGCTGGCCGCCGGTGAGGCGGTCACCGCCCCTCTGCCCGGCACCGTGGTCGCCGTCAAGGTCAGCGCCGGCCAGTCTGTGCGCAGTGGCGAGATCCTTGCCGTCATCGAGGCCATGAAGATGGAGAACGAGGTCCTCGCCCCGAAAGACGGCCTGGTCGCCCAGGTGGTCGCGAGCCAGGGCTCCACCGTCAAGACCGGCGACCCGCTCGTCATTCTGAGCTGACAAGTTCCCCAACTGACGTTTTCCCCTCTCCGCTAAAAGCGGAGAGGGGATTTTTCTTCCTCTTGCTAGGCCGCGAGAAAACCCCGCGCCGCAGCAGGTTTGCCGCGGCGCGGGGTTTTGTCATTCCGTGAAAGGAAATTAGGTGTTCTTCATCAGTGCGCTCTCGACGGCGTCCGCGACGTGCTCGCAGGCGTCGGCGCACTTTTCCAGATAGTTGTAAATCTCACGCCAGGCAATGACGGTCAGCGGGTCGGTGCAGTTGGAGTGCAGGTTATGCATGCTCTGGATATAGAGCTTATCCGCCTCCCCCTCCATGCTGTTGATCTCAATAATGTGCTGGTAGAGCTCCTTGGGAGCGGATTTGAAGTTGGGGAACTCCTGCATCATGGATTTTACCGCCTGGCAGCAGCGCACGACGACATCCACCATGGCAATGGCGTCCGGCTGGATGGTGCGGATATTGTTGTAATAGATGCGGATGCCCACGTCCTCAATTTTGTCCGTCACCTCGTCAATGCTGCGGCTGAGGTCCATAATGTCCTCCCGCTCCAGTGGCGTGATAAACGCCTTGACCAGGGCGGCGAGCAGCTCATGGCGCTGCTGGTCAGCCTTGTGCTCGATGTTGTGCATCTCCTCAAGCTGCTGGTAAATCCGATCCGGATCGTAGTGCTCCACCACCTGCCGCAGCATGGCGGCCGCCTGACAGGCCGAGTCGGCACAGGCGACAAAATTCTCAAAATAGAAGGAATCCTGCTTCTTGAACATAGTCTCTCTCCTTTTTGCTCCGGCTCGGCCGGAAAAACTGGGCGTAAAGCGATCAGAAAATGGCCATAAACAGCTTGGCCATGGCAAAGCTGATTAATCCGCAACCTGGGAACGTGCAGATCCAGGTCAGCATCATGTCCTTGACGACACCATAGTTGATGGCCGACAGGCGCTTGACCGCGCCGACGCCCATAATGGCGCTGGTCTTGGTGTGGGTGGTGGAGACGGGGATGCCGAACAGGCTGGAGATCAGCAGACAGAGCGCCGCAGCCAGGTCTGCGGAGAAACCCTGATACTTCTCCAGGTGGACCATGTCCATGCCCACCGACTTGATGATCTTCTCTCCGCCGACGCTGGTACCTGCCGCCATAATGACGCTGCACAGCAGCATCATCCAGATCGGGATGACCGCGCCGCTCACGCTGTCCTGCCCCTTGCAAAAGGCCATGCCGAGGAAAAGGACGCCGATAAACTTCTGTCCGTCCTGCGCGCCATGCATAAAGCTCATCGCCGCCGCGCCAAAAATCTGCGCTCCCTGGAACGCCTTGTTCGTCTTCCTGCGGTCGAGGTTGTAGCAAATGATGGTAACCAGCTTGCAGACCACCCAGCCGATCGCAAAGCCGATCACCAGGCTGAGCACCAGGCCGTAGAGCACTTTGGCCCATTCGTCCATATTCACGCCAGCCGGTCCGTTATGGATCGCAATGGCCGAGCCGGTGAGTCCGGCGATGAGGCTGTGGCTCTCACTGGTCGGGATGCCAAAGAAGGAAGCGCCCACACTGTAGACCACGATGGAAAAGAGCGCCGCGCACAGGGCAATGAGCGCCTCCTGCGTGTTGCCGCCAAAGTCCACCATATTCGTGATAGTAGAGGCGACCGAGCTGTTGATCTGTGTCATGATGAATACGCCGAGGAAGTTGAACACCGCGCTCATCCAGATCGCGGTGCGCACCTTCAGGCAGCGCGTGCTGATACAGGTGGCAATGGCATTGGGCGCATCCGTCCAGCCGTTGACGAAGATGACACCCAGCGTGAGGAGAACGGTCACCGTCAGGACGGGGCTCACCGTCATCTCCCGGATAAATTCCGCAAAGGTAACTTCCATACTCTTCTCGTCTCCCAAACGAATTTTCCGGGGCCATGCACACAAAAAGGAGCAGAATCTTCGGTCATCGAAACTTCTGTTCCTCCTCTGCGCAGGGTACAGGACCCCTCTGTGTTTGATTATGCCCGGCAAAAATTGCCGGAATCCGCTCTTTTATCGTACCAGCAAACGTAAAGTTTGTCAATATATTTCGGCGAAATCGAAAAGAGTTTGTAAGTTGTGTAATATTTGAATGAACTTTGTAAAGTCACGCCTGTACAGAGAGCACACGGCGGTAGTGCTCCTCCGGCGCGACGCGGCCCACTACGGAAAGCGAGGCCACCTCCCAGCGGAAGGTCTCACGGGCCAGGTCGGTCACATCCTCGGCCGTCACCGCGTCGTAGGCGGCGATGATCTCGTCCGGGGAGAGGACCGGCGTCCCCTCCAGCAGGGAGCGGGCGAGGTGGTTCATGTGCGCGGTGGTGGACTCCAGCCCCATGAGCACATTCGCCTTGGCCAGCTCCCGGGCGCGTGCGAGCTCCTCCGGCGCGGCGCCGTGGTCGAGAAATTCATCCACCACCGCGCGGATGCTCGCCAGGGCGCGCTCCTCTGTCTCCTGGCTCTGGGCCGTGGCGATGCCGAACAGACCGGTATCGGCGTAGCAGTTGCCGTAGGTGTAGATGCTGTAGCACAGCCCCTGCCGCTCGCGCACCTGCTGGAACAGGCGGGAGGACATTCCCCCGCCCAGGATGGAGCTGAGCAGCTGCATGGCAAACCGCCGGCCATCCCCCGCCGCCAGAGACGGGAAGGCGAGGATGAGCTGGTTCTGCTCGGTCGCCTTGCGGCGCAGGGTGATCGCGCTGCGGTAATGGCCGGGACGGGCCTTGGGCGTCTTGGCCGGTTCCATCGCGCCAAAGCGGTGGCGAATCTCCTCCAGCACCTCCGGCGGATAGGAGCCGGCCAGGGCGACGATCACGCGGTCCGGGCGGTAGTGTGCCTGCTGATAGCCGCGCAGCCACTCGCCCGTCATCCGCTCAAGCGTGGCGCGGCGGCCGAGAATCGGCCGGGCCAGCGGCGTGCCGTGAAAGACGGCGGCGCTCAGCCGCTCGGAGCAGACGTCCGCCGGGTCATCGCGGTACATGCCGATCTCCTCCAGAATGACGCCGCGCTCGGTCTGTACGTCCTCTTCCGCAAACCTTGAATCGAAGAACATGCCGCACAGGATGTCCAGCCCCTCCATCAGGTGGCTGTCGAGGGCGTGGACATAGAAGCAGGTACACTCCTTGGTGGTAAAGGCGTTGAGTTGCCCGCCGATGGCGTCCATCCGGGCGGCCAGCTCGGCGGCGGTATGGGTGTGGGTCCCTTTGAAGAGCATGTGCTCGATGAAATGTGCCGCGCCGGACTCGGCCGCGCGCTCGTCGCGCGAGCCGGTGGCCACCCAGATGCCCAGGGCGGCGGAGCGGACGGAGCCGATGGGCTCAGTGATGATGCGGACCCCGTTGGGCAGCGTCTCCAGGCGGTAATCAAACACGGGGCAGGGCCTCCCTTCCATTTTTCAGACAAAAACAGCGCCGGACATAGTCTGCCCGGCGCTGCTTGGTTTTATTGATGCTTTGGGGCCGGGCGCGCAGCTCAGTTGCCGCTCTTGCGGGCCTTGATCTCGCGCAGGGCGTCGATGTGGCTGAGGTTGACGCGGCCCTTCTCGTCGATGTCGGTGACCTTGACCCAGATCATATCGCCGATGTTCACCGCGTCCTCCACGCGGGCGATGCGGTGGTTGGCCAGCTTGGAGATGTGGACCATGCCGTCCTTGCCCGGGGCCAGCTCGACAAAGGCGCCGAACTTCAGAATGCGCACCACCTTACCGAAGTAGAGACTGCCCACCTCGGGCACGAAGACGATCGCCTCGATCGCCTTGCGCGCGGCATCGCAGGCGGCGGCGTTGTCGCCCGAGATATAGATGGTGCCGTCCTCTTCCACGTCCACCTTGGCGCCGGAGTCCGCCTGAATCTTCTGAATCACCTTGCCGCCGGAGCCGATGACATCACGGATGTTCTCCACGGCGATCTTCATCTTGACCATCTTGGGCGCGTTCTCCGACACCTCCGGGCGCGGCTCGGCGATGCAGGGGAGCATGATCTGGTCGAGAATCTCATAGCGCGCGTCGCGGGTGATCTCCAGCGCGTTCTTGACGATCTCCAGCGTCAGGCCGTCGTTTTTCAGGTCCATCTGGATGGCGGTGATGCCCGTCTTGGTGCCGGCCACCTTGAAGTCCATCTCGCCGTGGAAGTCCTCCACGCCCTGGATGTCGATGAAGGTGGTGAAGGAGCCGTCGTCGTCCTGGATCAGGCCGCAGGAGATGCCGGCCACCGGGGCCTTGATGGGCACGCCGGCGTCCATCAGCGCCAGGGTGGAGCCGCAGATAGAGCCCTGAGAGGTGGAGCCGTTGGAGCTGAGCACCTCGGAGACGACGCGGATGGCGTAGGGGAACTCCTCCTCCGATGGGAGCACCGGCACCAGCGCGCGCTCGGCGAGAGCGCCGTGGCCGTACTCGCGGCGGTTGGTGGAGCGGCTGCCGCGCGCCTCCCCCACCGAGAAGGAGGGGAAGTTGTAGTGGTGCATATACCGCTTGGTATCCTCCTCCCAGATGGTATCCAGCTTCTGGCAGGCGGAGAGGGTGTTGAGGGTACAGACGGAGAGCACCTGCGTCTGGCCGCGGGTGAACAGGCCGGAGCCATGCACCTTGGGCAGCACGGCGACCTCGGCGGCCAGCGGACGGATCTCATTCATGGCACGGCCGTCCACGCGGTGGCCCTCGAGCAGCCAGGCCTTGACAATCTTTTTCTGGAACTTATAGGTGATCTCCTCGAGGTACTTGTCCATCTCGGGGTAGTCCTCCAGGAAGAGTTCGTGCCAGCGGTCGATCAGCTTGTCCCAGCGGGCCTCGCGCACATTCTTGTCGTCCGTGTCCATGGCGGCCTTGGCCTCGTCCATGGTGGCCTCCACGATCTTGTCAAAGAGCTCCTGGTCAAAGTCGGCATGGGGATAGTCAAACTTCGGCTTGCCGATCTCAGCGACCATCTGATTGATGAGGGCGATCTGCTTCTGAATCTCGTCAAAGGCCTTGGCGATGCCGTCAAACATGACGTTTTCCGGAATCTGGTCAGCGCCCGCCTCGATCATGACGATCTTCTTGCCGGTGGCCACGACGGTAGTGGACATGCGGCTCTTGTGGCTCTGCTCCTGAGTGGGGTTAAAGACGATCTCCCCGTCCACATAGCCCACGCTCAGGCAGCCCACCGGGCCGTTCCAGGGAATGTCGGAGATGGCCAGGGCGGCGGAGGTGCCGATGGTCGCGGCCACCTCGGGCGAGCAGTCGCGGTCGACAGAGAGCACCGTGCAGACGATCGCCACATCGTTGCGGAAATCCGCCGGGAAGAGCGGACGGATCGGGCGGTCGATGCAGCGGCTGGCCAGCACGGCCGGCAGGCTGGGACGGCCCTCGCGGCGCAGGAAGGAGCCGGGGATCCGGCCCACCGCGTACAGCTTCTCCTCAAAGTCGACGGACAGTGGGAAGAAGTCCACCCCGTCGCGCGGACGGGAGGCGGCGGTGGCGGTGACGAGCACAGTGGTCTCACCGTAGCTGACGACAACGGCGGCGTTGGCCAGCTCGGCCACCTTGCCCACCTCGAGCTTGAGCGGACGGCCGCACAGGTCCATCTCGTAGCACTTGTAATTGGGGAATTGGCGGTGCTTGATGATAGTTGACATAATGTTCCTCCTTGTAATCTGTCTTTTCAGAGGAACAGCGGGACTCTTTTAGCACTTGAATCCGCCGTCCAGCTCGTGTTGGACAACAGATTCAACTGCTAAAGAGAGGACTTCCCACTGTCCCGGGGAGATCCCCGGGGCGGCGGCGGGCCGCCGCCCCGGAGTCCGTATCGTCTTACTTACGGATGCCGAGCTTGGTAATCAGGGCACGATAGCGCTCGATGTCCTTGCGGGCCAGATAGTCCAGCAGACGGCGGCGCTTACCGACCATCTTCAGCAGGCCGCGGCGGGAGTGGTTGTCCTTCTTGTGGACCTTCAGGTGCTCGGTCAGCTCCTGAATCCGGGCGGTGAGAATGGCGATCTGCACCTCGGGGGAGCCGGTGTCGTTCTCATGCGTGCGGTTGGCCTCGATGACGGCGGTCTTTTCTTCCTTGCGAATCATGTCTGTGTTCCACCTTTCTGATTAATTCCCAGCGAGCTGAGTCTCGGGCCGGTGAACGACGGGAATAACCCGATATCTCCCGAAACTAAGCACACGGGCGGAAAATACATGCCATTTTGCATGCCTTCTCACTGTATCATATTTTCCCGCCCCTGTAAAGAGTTTTTTCCTGTCCGGGCGGAGACCGTCGGTCACTTTCCAACCGCTTTTCTCCTTTTGCCTATCGCGGAACAAATGACCGCTCCGGAAGGACAAATGTCCTCATTTTTCTTCCTTTGTCACATTTTTGTGAATTTTGCCGCAAGGCTCCGGGGCGCATTCCCGCTTCTTTTGTCAGACCGCAGAGCATTTTTTTGTCACTTTCCCTTGCATTTGGCGAAAAGATGCGCTACAATACACAATACGTAAATGCTTCCTACCTGCGGCCTCGCAAAAGCGTTGCCAGAATGCACCGAGGCATTTACCCGATCAGAACGTCTGAGTGCACGGCTCAGACGTTTTGATTTTTTGTCAGATTCCGCCCAGGACCTCCAGCGCCGCTGCGGCGCACAGGGCCACGATCGCCAGGGAAGCGATCACATCGAGCGTCAGGCCGAGCCGGTCCGGGCGCGGCTCCTCCTCCGGCGGCCGCGGCTCAGGCAGGGCGTTCAGGCGCTCCGGCTCGCGGAGCGTCAGGATGATCATCTGGGTACGCATCAGGGGTATCCTCCCATCTCTTTTAGATGAGGAGAGGATACCCCTTTTGCCGTCCCTTAATCCGGACTACCGGAACTGATGTTCGATTTTTGAATCAGGCGCTCCGGCGGGAAACGCAGTGTGACGCGCGTGCCCTCTCCCGGGCGGCTCTCCAGCGAGAGGGCGATCTGATGGCGCGCCGCGCCGTGCTTGACGATGGACAGGCCCAGCCCCGTACCGCCGACGGCGCGCGAGTGGCTCTTATCCACGCGGTAAAAGCGCTCAAAGACGCGTGCCTGGTCCTCTGGGGGAATCCCGATACCGGTGTCCTCCACCGTGAGGACGGCACAGCCACCCTCCCGTGCAGCCCGGAGGGTAACCCGCCCGCCGTGGCGGTTATACTTGATCGCGTTATCACAGAGGTTGCCCACCATCTCGGTCAGCACCCGCTCGGAGGCGCGTACCACAACCGGCCCGCCCTCTGCCGCAATCGTGACCGACTGCCGCTCCGCCGGCAGCCGAAATCGCTGGGCCACCTGACGGCAGAGCTGATAGAGGTCGATCTCCGTCTCGGCCAGGGGGCTGTCCGCCTCCTCCAGCCGGGAGAGCTGGATGATGTCCCCCACCAGGTTCTGCAGCCGCTGCGCCTCGTCGTAGATCCGCGCGGCAAAGCCCGGGACGTCCTCCGGGCGGGCAATCCCCTCGCGCATCAGCTCGGCATAGCCGGAGATGGAGGTCAGCGGGGTCTTGAGCTCGTGGGAGACGTTGGCGGTGAACTCCTGGCGCATGCGGTCCTGCCGCCGGTGCTCCTCGGTGAGCAGCTCCATCTGGCGGCGGATCTGGCGGTTCTGCTCGTTGATGCGCGCGATGAGCGGGCGCAGCTCGGGGTAGACCGCCCCCTCGTCCGGCCGCTCCAAGTCGATCGCGTTTACCGGGCGCACCAGCGCGCGGGCCGTGCGCCAGGAGAGGACGAGCGCCAGCACGAGCGCCAGCACCGCCACCAGCAGTAGCGGCAGCCACAGCGCCGCCAGCAGTGCCGGAAGCGTCTGCTCCGTGCAGGACACGCGCAGCACTGACCCGTCCGTCAGCAGCAGGGCGTAGTTGAGCGTGCGCGTCTCGAGCGTCCCGGAATAGCGCACGCTCCAGCCGTTCCCCGCCGCGCGGGCCTGGACGACTTCATCGCGTCGGCCGTGATTTTCCATCGTGTCCGGGTCCACGTCGCTGTCGTAGAGCACGTCCCCGTCTGTGTCAATCAGCGTGACCCGCTGCCAGTCGGCGTCTCCGCTGCCGTAGAGAAAACCGGTCCCCGCCGACTCCACCGCGGCAGCGAGCCAGACCGTCTCCTGCTCCAGCTGGCGGCGCAGCTGCTCAGAGTGGTAGCCGTAGAGCGCCCCCAGGCTGACGGCGGAGCAGGCGGCAAACACCGCCATCGCCACCGCGAAGATGGACCAGAAGAGCCGGCGCCTCATTCTGCCTGCCCCCGCAGCCGGTAGCCGACGCCGCGCACCGTCTCGATCCGCTCGCCCGCCGCGCCCAGCTTCTGACGCAGCGTGCGCACATGTACATCCACCGTCCGGCTCTCTCCCTGGAAGGAGTAGCCCCACACCTCTTGGAGCAGCCGCTCACGCGTGACCACCCGGCCGGCGCTGCGCAGCAGCAGACACAGCAGGTCAAACTCCTTCCGGGTGAGCGCGACCTCCCGCCCGTCCGCCTCGGCGATGTGCCGCTCCGGCCAGACGGCGATGGGCCCGGACCGATAGCAGGTCTCCTCCGGCGCGCGCGCCTCGGCGCGGCGCAGCAGCGCCCGCACCCGGGCGGACAGCTCCATCATCCCGAAGGGCTTGGCCAGGTAGTCGTCGGCGCCCAAGTCCAGTCCGACCACCTTGTCATACTCGCTGTCGCGCGCGGTGAGCATCATCACCGGGATGTGCGCGGTATCCGCCCCAGCGCGCAGCTTTTTCAGGATGGCGAGCCCGTCCTCCTCCGGCAGCATGATGTCCAGCAGCACCAGCGCGGGGCGCCGCTCCTCCACCGCCCGCCAGAACGCGGAGGGCAGGGCGAAGCCGCGCGCCTCGACGCCAGCCTGGCTGAGGGTATAGATCACCAGCTCGCGGATATTGTCGTCATCCTCGATCAGATAGACCATGAGCGCAGGTCAGACAATGGGCAGCGTGGGCGGCTTGGGCTGGGAGACGGTGACCTTGTTCTGGTCCAGGCGCATCTTTTTGACCATAAAGCCCGGCATCCCGGTACCGGCAAAGAGCTGTCCCACGGTGGACTGGAGATAGGGGAAGAGCGCGTCGTAGGCCATCAGATGGACCTCCTTCTTCTCCTCGTCGCCGCGCACGCCCTCACAGGAGAACGCGCCCTCCAGCGTCACCGACAGGGAGAAGGCCCCCTCGCCGCTCTTATCCTCAAAGCTCTGGTAGAGCGTCGCCACGCAGCGCGCGCCGTCCGGGGCGAACTTGACATTGAAGTTAAAGTTGCTCTTGAGTTCCAGCTGGCCCGGCTTGCGGATGTCGTTGCGCAGGTGCAGCTCGCGGGTGCGCTGGTGCAGCAGGTTGATTGTGGGCATGACAGTGCCCTCCTTTCTTGCCTGGGTGGCGGCGTCCGGAGCCCGGAGCGCCGCACAGTGTCAGTATATCATGTTTTCCCGCTGCTGGCAATTTTCACGCGCCGCTCCGTCCCGTGCGGCAGGGGCAGGGCGCAGAAAAAGCGGTTCCACCCCTCCTCCGAGGCGGCCCAGAGCCGTCCCCCGTGCTCGGCGGCGATGGTGCGCGCGATTGCCAGCCCCAACCCGAAGCCAGGGGAGCTGCGTGAGCGGTCGCCCCGGTAGAAACGGCGGAAGATGGCCTCCAGCTCCTCCTTCGGGATGGGCTCCCCCTCGTCGGCCACGCACAAAAGCGCGCGCCTGCCCTCTCGCCGGAGCGTCACGCGGATGTGCCCGCCGGGCGCGGCGTACTTCACGGCGTTGTCCAGCAGGATGTCGAGCAGCCTCTTGAGGCGGGATGCGTCTCCGGAGACGGTGATCTCCCGCTCCACCGCGCCGTCCTCGAGCACCTTTCCCGCCTCAAAGGCGACCGGCTCGAACATGAGCAGGGCGGTCTGCGCCAGATCGGAGAGGTCCACCGCCGAAAACCCCTGCCGCGATGCGCCGTCGCTGTCGCTGCGCGCGAGCAGGAGCAGCTGCTCCACCAGCTCGCGCATCTGCCCGCCGGCGGCACAGATGTTCTCTGTCCAGCGCGCCAGCTCCCCGCGGTCCTCCCCGTCCCAGCCGCGCAGCAGGTCGGCGCTGGAGAGGATGACGGTCAGCGGCGTCTTGAGCTCGTGAGAGGCATCGGCCACAAACTGGCGCTGCTGGCGCCAGGACTGCTCCACCGGCCGGACCGCCCAGCGCGCGAGCAGAACACTGACGGCAAAAAAAGCCACCAGCGCGCCCAGCCCCACCGTCACCGTGTTCCAGATCGTCCTGCGCAGGGTGCTGTCGGCGTAGGTGGTGTCCACAAAGGCCACGCGCCAGCCAAAGCCGCTCTCCTCCCGCAGATAGGCCAGCCCGTATTCCGCCAGCGTGCCGGTCTGCTGCGGGCTGGCAAAGCTGGCGGCGACAATGTCTGTCAGCACTTGCTCGTCCTCCAGCGCGTAGAACTGGCCGGAGGTGACGACCACCTCGCCCAGCGGGTTGATCACCACGGTGAAATAGGGCAGCGCCACCTCCTGACGCCGCCCGCCGTCCGCAAAAGGCCATATGGACGGCTCCGTCTCACCGATCACCCGTTCCAGCACCGCCTGGCTGTCCGCGCGCAGGCTGTCGCGCGTGGAGATCACCAGCATCAGGCAGATGACCACCATCAGCGCCGTGACCAGCGCCATATTGATGAGCACGAATTTTCGCCGCAGCTGCCGGATCATACCTGCCGCCCCGCTTCCAGCTGATAGCCCAGCATGCGCAGAGTGCGGATGGTCACCGCACTGCCGATGTGCTGGAACTTTTTGCGCAGAAAAGAGATGTAGACCTCCACATTGTTGTCCTCCGCGTCCGACTCATAGCCCCAGACCTTGAGCAGGAGCTGCTCTTTGGACACCACGCGCCCCGGCCGGGCCATCAGCATCCCCAGGATCTCAAACTCCTTCCGGCTCAGGCGCACCGAGCGGGCGCCGCACACGAGCAGGCAAGAGGCCAGCTCCAGCCGCAGGTCCCCAAACGCGAGCACATTTTCCGTCTGCTCTCCCTGCCGCCGGGTGAGCGCCCTCAGACAGGCGAGCAGCTCCTCGCTGGAAAAGGGCTTGGTCAGATAGTAATCCGCCCCGCTGTCCAGGCCGCAGACCCGGTCCCCCACCTCTGTACGGGCGGTGAGCATGAGCACCGGCGTGCGCATCCCCTGCTGGCGCAGGCGGCGCACCACCTCAAACCCGTCCAGGCCGGGCAGCATCACGTCCAGAATCACCGCGTCATAGATGCCGGTGAGCGCGTTGTCCAGGCCGGACGGTCCGTCCGGGGCGATGTCCGCCGCGTACCGGTGCTCGCGCAGCAGGTCGGCGACGGTCCGCGCCAGGCGCGGCTCGTCCTCCACGATCAGAATACGCATCTTCCCCCTCCTCTTCCGCCTGTTTTCTGTCCTTATCCTAACACAGAGAGGGCTGATTTGGCAACTGCGGCGGCAAATCTAAACATGCCTGACAAAATGACAGAATTTGACTTGCATTGCCATATGTTTTTGCTTATAATAATTTGTGCTTCCTCCGTTTTGCCCGCGCATCCGCCCTGTCCGTCCACAGCGGACAGCTCAGTCCGTTTTGAGGACTATCCGGAGGGAGACGGCCGGACCGCCGCGGCAAAATGGCCGCAGCGGCAACAAGCAATGTCAAATGATTGACCCCGGAGAGAGGAAGAACGTCAAAATGAACCGCGACGAGGCATTTGAATTCCTGGACCGTACCGCAAGGGGCATTGCGGAGACCTTTGGCTCCACCTGTGAGACACTGGTCCACGACATGAGCATCCCAAGTCACCCCATCTTGTCTATCTATAATGGGCATATCTCCGGCCGCTCGGTGGGCTCGACCATGGATATTCTCGGCAACGAGACGGAGCTGAGCGAGGAGGGGCTGAAGACAGATTTTGTCAACCTTTATGCCACCACGCCATCTGGGCAGCAGATCAAGAGCTCTACCTTTCACATGATCGGTCCGGATTACAACCTCGCCCTCGGCATCAATTTTGACTACACCTCTCTGGTGTACGCCAACCGCATCCTCGTAGATCTGATGAGCGCGGACGCCGACCTGAAATCCGCCATGTGGCGCAGCGGCGACAACCGTCTGGGGGAGGTTTTCGAGGAGTGTCTGGCCGTGGTGGGCAAGCCGGTCAGCGCGCTCAACAAGTCTGACCGGCTCAAGATCATCGCCCTGCTGGAGCAGAAGGAGGCCTTCTCCTTCCGCAAGTCTGTCCCCTTTATTGCCCAGCGGCTGGGCGTGTCTCGCTATACCGTCTACAAATACCTCACCGAGCTGGCGCAGGAGCGCGCGGCCGGTCAAAGCGATTCCTCCAATCTGCCGGGAGATTAAGGCGCGGCAGAGACAGCATAACAGCCGGAAATCGGGGCATGTCCTCCGATTTCCGGCTGTTTTGTTCAGGTTGCCATAGCCAGCTGGCGGAGCATGCGGGCAAAGAGGTCCCCGAAGGTCAGGCGCTCTACGTCCTCCTGTGCCACCAGCGGCAGCTCACAGACGGTCTCCTCTCCGATGGAGACGGTGAGCGTCCCCAGCGTGTCGCCCGCACGCACCGGGGCCTCCACCTCCTCTGAGAGGGTGATGGCGCCCGCCACCTGTCCCAGCTCCTCCCGCGTGACCAGCAGGCGGGCAGGCCGTTCGAGCGCGGCAGTGACCGTCTCCGCCCGGCCCAGGCGCACCGGCACCTCGGCAGGCAGCTCCTCCGGCACAATCTCCGTCATCGCCCAGCCGCCAAAGCCGTAGTCGAGCAGGGTCCTCGCCGCGTCAAACCGCTCGGCGGAGGTCTCCGCGCCGAGGATCACGGCGATCAGCTCCATCCCGTCGCGCTCCGCGCTGGCGGCGATGCAAAAGCCGGCCGCGCTGGTCGACCCGGTCTTCAGCCCGGTGGCGCCCCGATAGGAGTGGATCAGCTTGTTCGTGTTGGCCAGCTGGAACTCGCCGCCGCGCAGCGTGTCCATCCAGATGCCGGTGTACCGGCGGATCACCTCGTGCCGCAGCAGCTCACGCGACATGAGCGCGATGTCGTACGCGCTCGTGAGGTGCCCCTCGGCGGGCAGGCCGGTGCAGTTGACAAAGTGCGTATCCTCCATGCCCAGCTCCGCCGCGCGGCGGTTCATCCGCTCGGCAAAGGCCCCCTCGCTGCCGGCCAGATGCTCGGCCAGGGCGACGGCCGCGTCGTTGCCGGAGGCGACGGCGACCGCCTTGAGCATCTCGTCCACCGTCATCTGCTCGCCCTCCTCCAGGTAGACCTGGCTGCCGCCCATGCCGGCGGCGGCGGCGCTGGTGGTCACCAGCTCGTCGAGCGTCAGGGTGCCGGCCTCAATTGCCTCGGCCACCAGCAGCATGGTCATCACCTTGGTCACCGAGGCCGGCTCCAGCTGCTCGTGCGCGTTCTGCTCCCAGAGCACCGCGCCCGTCTCCCGCTCCATCAGCAGAGCCGCCTTTGCCGGCACCGTGAGCCCGCTCTCCCCCTCCGCCGCCAGCGCCGCCGGCAGAGACAGTCCGCCCAAGCTGACGGCCAGCAGCAGCGCCGCAACCATTTTACGCATCTCTTCCATCTCCCGTCGTTGAGGTTGTCCTCAGTATGCCCGGACGGCGGCGCGGTATGCCGGCAGATTTTTCCGACAAAATTTTTCGTCCAAATTCACGTGTCCCCTTGTATCGGGGCGCGGGGCGTTGTATAATATTGCCTACTCAGCTGATATTTCGCCGCTCATCGTCTGGATAAGGGAGGCATCTGGCATGCTGCGAACCATGGTGGAGCAACATCACTGCAAATTTATGGACCGCGTCCCCAACTGGCAGGAGGCCATCCGCCAGAGCTGCGGCCTGCTGGAGGCCGACGGCTGCGTGGACGCGAGCTACGCCGAGCTGATCATCGACTGCGTGCGGCGCTACGGGCCGTACATCATTATTATCCCCAATGTCTGCCTCGCGCACAGCCAGGAGCACGCCGGCGGCGTGAAGAAGACGGGGCTGAGCTTCCTGCACCTGGCCGAGCCGGTGGATTTCTCTCTGGCTGACGGCGAGTCGCACCCCGCGCAGCTCATCTTTGCCCTCTCCGCCGTCAATCCCGAGCAGCATTTGCAGCACGTCGTCGCCCTGAGCGATCTGCTGAGTATCCGCGGCATGCCCGAACATCTCGCCGCCGCCACCTGTGAGGAGGATCTGCTGCGCCTGCAGGAGCGCTATCTGGACCGCCCGGGACTGCTATGACGGCGTTCGCGCCGCATCTGTTAGGGAGGAGGTCTCATATCCCATGCCGGAAACTGGTGTCCGCATCCTGCTGTGCTGCCCCAAGGGGGCCGGTCTGAGCCTGATGATGGAATCGCTGACCACCAAAGCCGCGCGGAAGGTGGGCCTGCCAGTCGCCCGGCTGCACCACGGCTCCATCCGGGAGGGCGCCAAAACTGCCGGCCAATTTGACCTGGTGCTCTGTCCGGCACGTTTGGTGCGCCAGCTCGACGCCTGGAAGGGCCAGGTAGAGGTCGTCGGGCTGAAAAACCCCCTCTCCGACGAGGAGCTGGAGGCGGCCCTCCTTCATTGGATGCAGACACATACGCAAAGCTAAACACCGCAAAACAAGTGCGCCGCCCGGCGGAGTGAAGCGCTCCGTCCGGGCGGCGTTTTTCACCCTGAGGCCCAGTATTATCCCAGTGCGACGTCCAGCACCATCATAACCAGAAAACCGGCCATCGCGGCCAGGGTGCCCAGGTCACTGTGCGGCGGGCTGAAGTTGGCCTCCGGGATCAGCTCCTCCACCACGACATAGAGCATCGCCCCCGCGGCGAAGGCGAGCAGCCACGGCATGGCCGGTGTGAGCAGCGCCGCCAGCGCGGCCGCCAGCAGCCCGGCCGCTGGCTCCACCAGGCCGGTGAGCGTGCCGGTGCGGAAGGCCGCCCGGCGGCTCAGCCCCTCCCGGCGCAGCGGCAGGGACACCGCCGCCCCCTCCGGGATGTTTTGAATGCCGATGCCGAGGGCGAGCGCCCCCGCGGCGGTGAGCGCGGCGGCGTCTCCGGACCGGAGCGCGAGGGCGACGCTCAGCCCCACCGCCATCCCCTCCGGGATATTGTGCAGCGTGACCGCCAGCACGAGCAGGGTGGTCCGGCGCAGCCGGTTCGGCGGTCCCTCCTGCACGGCAGCCAGCTGATGAATATGCGGCAGCAGATGGTCCATCCCCAGCAGGAAGAGCACCCCGAGGACAAAGCCGGTCGCCGCAGGCAGCCAGCCGGGCAGGCCCATCTGCTCCCCCGCCTCAATCGCCGGCAGCAGCAGACTCCACACGCTCGCGGCAATCATCACCCCCGCCGCGAATCCGAGCAGGCACCGCTGCACCCCCGCAGAGGCCTCCCGGCGCAGGCAGAAGACGGTGGCCGCGCCGGCCGTCGTCATCAAAAAGGGGAATCCCAGCCCAAAGGCGGCCCCGATCAGCTCTTGCGGCATAAGTATCCACTCCTATGGAACAGAAAATGACAGGGTGCGCCGGGCCGATGCCCACCGCGCACCCTGTCATATGTTATGCCGCCGAACGGAAAGCGTGCCTAGCATAGCAATTCCCCGCCATGCCTCTGTGGCCATCTCCCCCCTGGCCGGTCAACTCTCCTCCCTGCTGGAGCGGTACTTCCGGAGAAAGATCAGTCCCAGCGCCAGAAGAATCGTAAAATTGGCATTCCAACCGCTGCCTTCCCCCTGCCAAATCAGCCAGAGCTCCCCGAGCAGTCCGCACAGCCGGTAGGCCGCCAGGGTCAGGAAAACTGCCGCCAGCACCTGATAGGTCCTCATCATACGCGCCCCCTTCTGAAAGGATTTTTCTATAATCAGTATAGCAGTGCTACGCGGACTTGTCAAGTGCTAAGCCGCCCCGGCTGCGTTCTCACGCGGCCGGGGCGGCACAGCATGTCAAAAAAGGTCTCACCGAGTTTGGCTCGAAGAGCCAAATAGAGTTCAATTTATTTTTGGCACGGGCATGTACCGGGCCAAAAATACTAATAGTCCGACGAGTGTGCGGATTTTTGGAACAAAAATCCGTGCGCGTGGGAGGACTGCAATCTCGCACAAATGCTTGCATTTGTGCGAAAGGCTGTCAAAAACACTTTTTGACAGCCTTAGCCGCCCCGGCTGCGTTCTCACGCGGCCGGGGCGGCAGTTCTTTTGGATTCAGAATCAGTACGCGACGCCCCAGATAATCATCTTCTTGGCGGGCTTGCCACAGATGGGGCAGGTATCGCCCAGGTGCTCCTGGGCAAAGGGGATGCAGCGGCTGGTGACGCCGCAGTGCTCCTTCATGTAGAGCTCGCAGGCCTCGTCTCCGCACCACATCGTCTTGGCAAAGCCGCCCTGGTTGCTCATCCGCTCCTTTACCTCCTCCACGGTGGCACAGGCGTAAGTGTTCTCCTCCAGGTTGGCCTTGGCGCGCGCGAACATGCTCTCGTGCACCGCGTCGAGCAGCGCGCGGACGGTGGACTCCAGCTCCTCCAGGGAGACGGCGGTCTTCTCGCCGGTGTCGCGCCGGGCGATGACGCACTGGCCCTGCTCAATGTCCTTCGGGCCGATCTCCAGGCGCAGCGGCACGCCCTTCATCTCATACTCGGCAAACTTCCAGCCGGGGGACTGGTCCGAGCTGTCCATCTTCACGCGCACACCGGCGGCCTCCAGGCGGCGGGTGACCGCCTCAGCCGCCTCGACCACGCCGGGCTTATGCTGGGCGATGGGCAGGACGATCACCTGCACCGGCGCCACGCGCGGCGGCAGGACCAGGCCGTTGTCATCGCCGTGGGTCATGATCAGGCCGCCGATGATGCGGGTGGACAGGCCCCAGCTCGTCTGGAAGGGGGTGGAGAGGGTGTTGTTCTTGTCGGCAAAGGTGATGCCGAAGGCGCGGGCAAAGCCGTCGCCGAAGTAGTGGGAGGTGGCGGACTGGAGCGCCTTTTTGTCGTGCATCATGCACTCGATCGTATACGTCCGCTCCGCGCCGGAGAACTTCTCCTTGTCCGTCTTCACCCCGCGCACGACCGGCATGGCCAGCACGTTCTCGCAGAAGTCGGCGTAGACCTCCAGCATGCGCTCGGTCTCCTCAATGGCCTCCTCGGCGGTGGCGTGCATCGTGTGGCCCTCCTGCCAGAGGAACTCGCGGTGGCGCAGGAAGGGGCGGCTGGTCTTCTCCCAGCGCAGGACGGAGCACCACTGGTTATACAGCTTGGGCAGGTCGCGCCAGGAGTGGATGATGTGGGCATAGTGCTCGCAAAAGAGCGTCTCAGAGGTGGGGCGGATGCACATGCGCTCCTCCAGCTGCTCGCTGCCGCCCATGGTGACCCAGGCGCACTCGGGGGCAAAGCCCTCGACGTGGTCCTTCTCCTTTTGCAGGAGGCCCTCCGGAATCAGCGTCGGCATGGCCACGTTCTCATGGCCGGTGCGCTTGAACTCCCGGTCCAGATAGTGCTGGATGTTCTCCCAGATCGCATAGCCGTAGGGGCGGAGGATGAACATGCCCTTTGTGCTGGTGTAGTCAATCAGCTCGGCCTTGATGCAGATATCGGTATACCACTGGGTGAAATCCGTCTCCATAGAGGTGATGGCCTCCACGCGCTTCTTTCCTTTTGCCATAATCGTCTCTTCCCTTCCCAAAGTGAACTTCCGAAATCAGTAAAGCACTGAATATTGTAACCATTCGCCCCGAAACTGTCAAGAGATTGGGCCGTTTTTATCCGCTCCGTCTGCCCAGGAGGTCTCACTGCCGGCAGTCCTCCCCGCCGGCGGAATGCTCCGCCGTCCCAAAGCGGCCGCGCACGCCCGACGGGATAGCCCGGCCGGGCCGTCTGATCCCAGCCGCCGGGGCAGAGCCGCGCCCTTGTGGGAATTAGCTATTTCAAAAAGAATTAGCTATTCCAAAATATGTTCTCTATTTCTAAATCTGTTCTTGACATCTAACATATATTAGCGTATACTAACTAGCTGTAAAGAAACGACAACGCCATGCCGGACAAGGCTCCGAACGGAAAAGAGGTTAGAACGTGATGCCGTTGACACTGGCAGGAATTGGACAGAGCAACACCATCCGCAGAGTGGGGGGCAGCGAGGAGACCCGCCGCTTTCTGGAAAATCTGGGCTTCATCTCGGGAGCGCAGATCACGGTGCTCTCCGCCATCGGGGGAAATGTGATTGTCAACATCAAGGACTCCCGCGTGGCCATCAATGAGGATATGGCACGGCACATCATGATCTGATGCGCGGTGTTATATTGCCGGGCGCGTCTCTCGCCCCGGCATAGATCGTCCATTTCAGAAAGGAGAGGCGACAATGACATTAGGAGAGGCAAAAGTCGGCAGCACGGTCGTCGTGACCAGCATCGACGGGGACGGCGCATACAAGCGCCGGATCATGGATATGGGCATCACCCGCGGCACCTCGCTGTACATCCGCAAGGTGGCCCCGCTGGGCGACCCGGTCGAGATCACCGTGCGCGGCTATGAGCTGTCCGTGCGCAAAAACGACGCCAGCTGCGTCGAGGTACGCGAGGCGTAACGCTGCGCGAGAGTTTAGAAGGAGGCAAGAGAAGTGGCTATCAAGATCGCCCTTGCCGGTAACCCGAACTGTGGCAAGACCACCATGTTTAACGCCATGACCGGCGCGAACCAGTACGTCGGCAACTGGCCCGGTGTTACCGTGGAAAAGAAGGAAGGCAGGCTGAAGGGGGCCCGCCGGAGGGAAGACATCGTCGTGACCGACCTGCCCGGCATCTACTCCCTCTCCCCGTACACGCTGGAAGAGGTGGTGAGCCGTGACTATCTGCTGGGCGAACGCCCGGACGTCATCGTGGACCTGGTAGACGCGACCAACATCGAGCGCAACCTGTACCTGACCACACAGCTCATCGAGACCGGTATCCCGGTGGTCATCGCGCTGAACATGGCCGACCTCCTGGAAAAGCGCAAACTGCGCATCGACACCAAGCGGCTCTCTATGCTGCTCGGCTGCCCGATCATCGAGACCTCTGCCCTCAAGCAGACCGGTCTGGACGCGCTGATCGACGAGGCGGTGCGCGTGGCCCAGAAGAGGGAGGCCGCTCTGCCGGGCGAGATTTTCTCCAAGGAGATGGAGCACGCCATCGAGCAGGTCAAGGATCTCCTGCCCGCCTCCGTCCCGCCCCAGCAGCGCCGCTGGTACGCCGTCAAGTTCCTGGAAAACGACAGCAAGGTGGCCGAGAGCATGTCTCTGCCTGCCGGCGCCGCGAACACCGTGGCCGGCCTGCGCAAAGAGCTGGAGGCCGCCCACGACAGCGATATGGAGAGCATCGTCACCGACGAGCGCTATACCTTCATTCAGAAGGTAGTCAAGACTACCGTCAAAAAGAGCGGTGAGCAGCTCACCGTCTCGGATAAGATCGACCGGATCGTCACCAACCGGATCTTGGGCATCCCCATCTTTATCGCGGTGATGGTCGTCGTCTACTGGGTGTCCGTCAGTACGGTCGGCACCTGGGTGACCGACTGGACGAACGACGTGTTCGTCGTGGCCATTCAGGACGCGGTGACCGCGCTCTTTGAGGCGATCGGCGCCGGCGAGATCGTCACCGACCTGGTGGTCAACGGCATCATCGGCGGCGTGGGCGCGGTGATCGGCTTTGCCCCGCAGATGGCGATCCTCTTCCTCTTCCTCTCCCTGCTGGAGGACTGCGGCTACATGGTCCGCATCGCCTTCGTCATGGACCGGGTGTTTCGGCACTTTGGCCTCTCGGGCAAGAGCTTCATCCCCCTGCTGATCTCCTCCGGCTGCGGCATCCCGGGCATCATGGCCTCCAAGACCATCGAGCAGGACAATGACCGCCGCCTGACCATCATGACGGCCACCTTTATCCCCTGCGGCGCCAAGCTCCCCGTCATCTCGCTGATGGGCGGCGTGATGGCCAGCTACATCTCCGGCAGCTACGTCGCCGGCGGCCTGGTAGCCCCGCTGATGTACTTCCTCGGCATCGCGGCCGTGCTGGTCTCCGCCATTATCCTGAAAAAGACCAAGCCCTTCTCCGGCAAGCCCGCCCCCTTTGTCATGGAGCTGCCGCAGTACCACATCCCCTCCGCCCGCACCGTCCTGCTGCACGTGTGGGAGCGCCTGAAGGGCTTCCTCATCAAGGCGGGCACCATCCTCTTCGTGGCCTGCGTGGTCATGTGGTTCCTTGGCGGGTACGGCTTTACCGAGGGCGGCTTTGGCCCGGTGGAGAGCAGCGAGAGCCTGCTGGCCGTGATTGGCGGCTTCATCGCCCCCATCTTCGCCCCGCTGGGCTTTGGCAACTGGCAGGCAGTGGCGGCCTCCCTGTCCGGCTTCACCGCGAAGGAGGCAATTGTCTCCACCATGGGCGTGCTGGCCAACGTGGCCGAGGAGCTCTCGGAGGACCCCGTCACCGTGGCCGAGGCGGTGCAGGCCTGGTTCCCCAGCGCGCTGGCTGCCTTCAGCTTCCTGCTGTTCAACCTGCTTGACTCGCCCTGCCTGGCGGCGATTGCCACTATGGCCCAGCAGATGCAGTCGCGCAAGTGGTTCTGGTTTGCCATTCTGTTCCAAAACGTCTTTGCCTACGTCGTCTGCCTGTGCGTGTATCAGATCGGCCTGCTGGTCACCGGCGCGGCCTTCACCGTCTGGTCCGCCGTCGGTATTGTGCTCACGCTGGTGTTGGTCGTCCTGCTCCTGCGCCCCGATCCGTACAAAGATCAGAAGACCTATTCCAAACGTTCGGTGCAGGCGGTATAATAGACTATAACGTCCGCTCTCTCCGGCCGGATGCCCGCGCGGCGTCCGGCCGGGTGTGTCCCATGTAAGGAGAGATGATCCATGGCAGTGGATATTGTGATTCTGGCCCTGATTCTGGGCTACTGCGCGTTTCTGCTCGTGCGGCGTCACCGCCGCGCCCGGGAGGCCCGCCGGACCGGCGGCGGATGCACCGGCTGCTGCAGCAGCTGCGGCGCCGCCTGCGGCTATGCCGCCGCCCGCCCGTCCGCTGATCGGAAGGAGCGCTGAGGCCATGTCCCATTCCGGAGACTCCATGCTCTACGGCCTTGTGGCATTTCTGCTGCTCTACGTGGTCGGTATGGGCATCTATTTGCTCGCCGGCCAGTGCAAAAAGTGGCTGCAGCGGCGGCGGGAGCGCCGCCGTGAGGAGGAATAAGGAGCGTTTGCGATGAACGGTGTGGATCTTATCATTCTGATTATAGTCCTCGTCCTGCTCGGCTTTGCCCTGCGCGGCGCCGTCCGGCACTTTCGGGGAGAGGGGCCCTGCTGCGGCGGCTCCGGCCGGCCGGCGGAAAGGCCGTCTGACAAACACCTGGACGGCCCGGTGATCGGCCAGCGGACGCTGCACATCTCCGGCATGCACTGCGCCAACTGCGCAAACCATGTGACCGGCGCGCTCAACGCCGTGGAGGGCGCCGTCGCCAAAGTAGATCTCAACCGCGGCACCGCCGTGGTCCGTTTTGACCGCACAGTGGACGACATTGAGCTGCGCCGCGCCGTCGAGCAGGCCGGCTATCATGTGGACTATATCGAGGCCGGTTGACGATTGGACCTGCCGCGCCCGCCGCGTATTTTTCGCGGCGGGCGCTTTTCGTCTCTTTATGGCATTTTGCCGCTCTTTTCGCCCCTTTCCCTCCTCCGTCGCGCCTTCGGCGGCGGGACAGCACCGTCAGGCGGGCCGTCCGGCAAAATAAATCGGAACAGATTGGGAAAAACGTAAAAATTTTATTGAAAATCCCGGAGGAAACTGTATAATATGAATTGACCCTATGCGACCCACATTTTATCTTCCGGTGATTTTCACCAAATCCACCGGAATACAAAGGAGCGAGTGTATGAGCAAAAAGTATGTCTACCTGTTCCGCGAGGGCAACCGCAACATGCGCGAGCTGCTCGGCGGTAAGGGCGCCAACCTGGCCGAGATGACCAACGCCGGCATGCCGGTGCCCAAGGGCTTCACCGTCACGACCGAGGCCTGCACCCAGTATTATGAGGACGGCCGCAAAATCAGCGACGAGATTCAGGAGGAGATCCTGAAGAATCTGGCCATCCTGGAAGAGGAGAATGGCAAGAAGTTCGGCGATCCCGCCAACCCGCTGCTGGTCTCCGTCCGTTCCGGCGCCCGCGCCTCCATGCCCGGCATGATGGATACCATCCTCAACCTGGGCATCAACGACACGGTGGCCGAGGGCCTGGTCAAGCTGACCAACAACCCCCGTTTTGTCTATGACTCCTACCGCCGGTTCATCCAGATGTTCTCCGACGTGGTGATGGAGCTGCCCAAGCGCAACTTTGAGGGCATCATTGACAAGGTGAAGGAAGAGCGCGGCGTCAAGCTCGACAGCGAGCTGGATACAGACGATATGAAGCGCCTGGTGAGCGAGTTCAAGGCCTACTATCTGGAGCAGAAGGGCGAGGAGTTCCCGCAGGACGCCAAGGTCCAGCTGATGGAGGCGGTCAAGGCGGTCTTCCGCTCCTGGGACAACCCGCGCGCGAATGTCTACCGCGCCATGAACGACATCCCCTACTCCTGGGGCACTGCCGTCAACGTGCAGACCATGGTCTTCGGCAACTGGGGCAACGACTCCGGCACCGGCGTGGCCTTCACCCGCGATCCCGCCACCGGCGAGCGCAAGATGTACGGTGAGTTCCTGATGAACGCCCAGGGCGAGGACGTCGTGGCCGGCA